>Ga0335073_10000581_pt1 | contig 47061 bp, 41 predicted proteins | sample Lox_Sample_22_FD_207093 | JGI IMG/M metagenome (GOLD analysis project Ga0335073, IMG submission 207093) | Soil microbial communities from Loxahatchee National Wildlife Refuge, Florida, United States - Lox_Sample_2.2 | ecosystem: Environmental > Terrestrial > Soil > Wetlands | place: USA...
GAGTGCCGCGTACAGGAACAGCGTCAGCAGGTTGGCGCCGCTGAAGGCGCGCGAGCGAAACAGTTGCGGTGGAACCATGGGAGATCTGGACTTGAGCTCGGCAGTGACCAACGCCACCGCAAACGCAATCCCGATCATGAGCGATGCGATCACGACAGCGTCGCTCCAGCCGCGCCGCGACGACTCGATGAAGCCGAACACGAGTCCGCTCAGGCCGATGATCGCCAGCAAGGCGCCCGGCCAATCAATGCGGCGGCGCTGCTCGCTTCGGCTCTCGGGAACGCGCCACAGGCTGATCGAAATCACGGCGAGCGCGAGCGGCACATTAATGAAAAACACCCATCGCCAGGAGAAATCCTGTATCAGCCATCCGCCCAGCACCGGACCAATGGCCGTGGTGATGGCGGTTGATCCCGACCAGGTGCCGATGGCTTTGCCGCGGTCGGCTTCAGCAAAGGATGAACTGATAAGCGCGAGACTGCCCGGAACGAGGAAGGCCGCGCCGATCCCTTGACATGCCCGCGCGGCGATCAACTGCGCTATCGTGGAGGCGAAGCCGCCCGCTGCCGATGCTGCCGCAAACAGCCCAACTCCCAGCAGGAACATGCGGCGCCGGCCGAACAGATCGCCCATCGATCCGCCCACCAGAATGAACGCCGCCAGCGTCAGTCCGTAAGCCTCCACCACCCACTGCACTCCGACGACGCTCGCCCCGAACGTTTTCTGCAATGCCGGCAGGGCGACATTCACCACGGTGCTGTCGATGAAGGCCATACTCGACCCGATGATGGTCGCGACCAGCACCCAAAATGCCTGCCGCTGGTTGCAGGGCGCAGCCGCGACTCGGGAACGAATGGCGGCTTCATCGCACGGCGGCTTCATCCGGACTATAGATGTGAGTTGGCGACAGGCAGGTTCGTTTTAGCGGAATGGCAATTCTCGCTTGCACCGTTTGGTGTGCACTTCACTTCCGCCGCGATAATTGAACCCTCGCCCGCAGGTGAGCGTCCAATAGTGCAGGTATCGTCAGTGCAGTTCCGGCCTGATTACTTGGGGAATCCAAAACAGCAGAACCGTTGGATAGATCAGCTCTCGGCGAATGCCGTGCTTCCGAAAGGAGAATCACGATGAAACGATCCGGAAATTCGACAGCGACGCTTGAACGTAGACAAACTGCTCCCCTCCACACGCCTTCCGATCTGGACGCCGACGCGACCAAAGACATCGCCGGGGCGATGAATGCCATTCTTGCCGACGTGTTCGCGCTGTACTTAAAGACCAAGAACTTTCATTGGCACATGAGCGGTCCGCATTTCCGCGATTACCACCTGCTGCTGGACGAACAGGGCGACCAGATTTTCGCCATGACCGATCCCATCGCCGAGCGCGTCCGCAAGCTTGGCCAGCCCACGATCCACTCCGTCGGCGAGATTACTCGCCTGCAGCGCGTGGAGGACAACGACGCGGAGTATGTTGAGCCCGGCGATATGCTAGCCGAGCTGCGCGAGGACAACCAGGCGCTGGTATCGCGCTTGCGCGAAGCCCATAACGTTTGCGAAGAGCACGGCGATGTAGCCACGACCAGCCTGATCGAGGTTTGGATCGATGAAAGCGAACGGCGTACCTGGTTTCTTTTCGAAGCAACTCGACGTCCCGATTCCGGCGGACACTAGAACTCCGTTTCCCCGATGATTGAGCCGCTTGCAGCAACGGGCGGCTCAGTATTTTTCATGGCCGGAGTTGGGGTCGCAGGCCGAACGCTCTCCGCGAGGAACAGCTCAATTAGGAAAACGCGATGAACGCTGTTGCGCTTGCACTCTGCATTGGCATCGTTGCTGGACTGCGCTCAATGACGGCTCCCGCGCTGGTGAGTTGGGCAGCGCACCTGGGATGGATTCAAGTGCAAGGCACGCCCCTTGCATTCATGGGATCCACCGTCGCCGTCGTGCTCTTCACCATGGCCGCGCTGGGCGAGTATGTCGCTGACAAACTGCCGCGGACGCCGCCGCGAACGGCGCCTCCGGGTCTGATCGCCCGACTGGTTACCGGGGCGCTTTCGGGCGCGTGTCTCAGCGTTGCGCATGGTTCCACCATGCCGGCGGGCGCAGCGCTCGGCGCCGTCGGAGCCGTGATGGGAGCTTTTGGCGGATATCAGCTGCGCAGCCGTCTCGATCGCAGCTTGAAGCTCAAAGACATCTTTGTCGCCGTTCCGGAGGATCTCATCGCCATCGGTTTCGCCTATTTCCTTGTCTCGCGTTAAAACCTGACGCGACGAAGGGACAATTCCATGAAATATGACGCAATCGTTATCGGCAGCGGACAGGGTGGAAACCCGATGGCGGCGAAACTGGCCGACCACGGCTGGAACGTTGCCCTCATTGAGAAGGGGAACCTGGGTGGAACGTGCATCAACACCGGTTGCACGCCCACCAAAACGATGGTGCACCGCGCGCAGGTGGCTCACTACGCGCGCGATGCCGCGCGCTGGGGTGTCCGCACGCACGACGTCAGCGTTGATCTAAGAACGATCGTTGCCCAGAAAGACGCACTCGTGCAACTCCGGCGCGATCGTCAGCAGGAGTCGATTAATAGCCGGCCGAAGACATTGCACTTGCATCGCGGTGTGGCGCAGTTCACCGGACCACACGAGCTGAGAGTCGGGGATCAAGTGCTCGAGGGCGAGCACATTTTCATCGACACCGGCGCCCGTCCGCACATTCCGGCCCTCCCGGGTTTAGACGCCATCGATTACCTGACCAACGAAACCGTCATGCAGTTGACCAGCGTGCCGGAGCATCTGATCGTGCTGGGCGGCGGCTACATCGGACTCGAATTCGGCCAGATGTTCTCCCGCTTCGGCAGCCGCGTCACCATCATCGATGACAACGAGCAGATCGTCGCGCGCGAAGATCCCGAAGTCGCCGCCGAATTGCAACGGGCGCTGGAAGCCGAGGGTATTCGCTTCCTGTTGAGCGCCAAAGCGACGCGGGTCGAAAGTAAGGAAAATCGGATCGCGCTCACGGTGGCGCAACCGGGAAATCAATCCTTGGTCGTGGGTTCGCACCTGCTGGTGGCAACCGGACGCCAGCCGAACACCGAAGATCTGGAGCTCGAGCAAGCCGGCATCAAAACCAATCCCGATGGATCAATCAGGGTCAATGGCCGGCTGGAGACCAGTGTGCCCGGTGTCTGGGCGATCGGAGATGTGAAAGGCGGTCCGGCGTTCACCCACATCTCGTACAACGATTTTCAGATCATCTACGGCAACTTGATCGAAGGTAAAGATCTCAGCATCGAAAAGCGCATCGTTCCCTTCTGTGTGTTTACGGATCCGCAGTTGGGCGGCGTGGGCATGACCGAGAAAGAGGCGCGCGCCCGGGGATACAAGCTGAAGATCGGCAAGGTGCCGATGGCAAACGTCGCGCGCGCTTATGAGCGCGACGAAACCGCCGGACTGATGAAGATTGTCGTCGACGCCGGCAACGATCGCATACTGGGCGCCAGCATTCTTTCCGGCGATGGAGGCGAGACCGTGCACGTTCTCTACACGCTGATGCTCGCTGATCTCCCCTACACCCTGCTGAAGGGTGCGGTTTACATCCACCCGACGTGGGCGGAAGGATTGTTTTTCCTGCTCGACGATGTCAAGCCGGTGGATACATAAGCTGGACCGATTCTGTGCGAGTGGCTGCAAGGCGCGTATTGCTCACCTTTCGCCTGAGCCTCCGTCCAAAGCCGTGAAGTCACCTCCCCAGTAAGATCGGCCATGGTCGGGTCTTCGAACGCTTTGTTACGCCGGCCAAGCCGATTCATAACAATCAGGCAGTGTTTGCCCCGGATCTCTGTCTTCCGGAAGGGCGCACCGGTGTCGGACAACGCAATTTTGCTTCAGGAGGAAGTATTGCAATGACAGCTTGGTTTACCCGGGCATGGAAGGATTACCGCAAGCGAACCGCAGCCGGCGCGCTGGCGGTTGCATTGGCGATCGGAGTCGGAACCTATACGGCGCACGGTCCGGTAAGGGCCGGGGTCTCGTCCAACACGGCGCCGCTCGACAACAGCCAGGTGGGGGCGCTGCTCTCGCTCGACAAAGCGATGGAAGCCGTGGCTGCACGCGTGACCCCGGCGATCGTGAATGTTGCGGTCACGTCGCGCGTCAAAGCTCAGCCCGCCGCCGAGGGCATGCCGGACGATCTGCAGCGCTTCTTTGGGCAGCCCTTCGGTGATGGCATGCAGCAGCAGCCGCGCATCGAGCGTGGCATCGGCAGCGGCGTCATCATCTCGCCCGACGGCTATATCGTTACCAACAATCACGTGGTCGAAGGCGCAACCGATATCAAGGTCACGCTGAGCGATCGCCGCATCCTGACCGCGAAGGTCGTGGGCACTGACCCGCTGACGGACTTAGCCGTGATCAAAGTCGACGGTACGAACCTTCCGAACATTCCGATCGGCGACTCTTCCACGCTGCGTCCGGGACAGACGGTGCTCGCCTTCGGCAATCCCTACGGATTCCGCTTCACCGTGACCCGCGGCATCGTGAGCGCGCTCAACCGCCCGAACCCGACGGCCGATCCCCGCAAGCCGGGACAGTTTATCCAGACCGACGCGGCGATCAATCCGGGCAACTCTGGCGGGCCGCTGGTCGATGCTCGCGGTGAAGTGGTCGGCATCAATACGTTCCTGTTCTCGACTTCGGGCGCGTTTTCCGGCATGGGCTTTGCGATCCCGACGCAGATCGTCAATCCGGTCGTACAGTCGCTGGTGCGCTATGGCAAAGTCGCGCACGGACGCATGGGCATCGGCATTACCGACGTCACGCCGGAGAATGCAAAGTTCTTTGATGTTCACGACAGCGACGGCGCGGTGGTCACGCAGGTTGAAGCCGACTCGCCGGGAGCTAAGGCTGGACTGAAGATTGGCGATGTGATCACGGAACTGAACGGCAAGAAGATCTCCGGCGCCGGAGAGCTGCAGATGGAAGTTGGCGAGATGACTCCCGGAACCCAGATCGCGTTGCAGGTGATGCGCGACGGCAAGTCGATCTCCGTGCCGGTCACGCTGGAAGGCATGGACAGCAGCGATCGTGACAACCGGGTCGCGGACAACGCCGACCAGAAGCCGCGCTGGGGAATCGGCATTGCCGATCTCACTCCGGAAGTGCGCGACCAACTGCAGGCGCCGGACGATCTGCACGGTGCCGTGATCGAACGGGTGCAGCCCGGTAGTCCGTCGGATGATGCCGGCTTGCAGCCGGGAGAGGTCATCGTCAGCGTGGACCGTCATCAGACCCGCAACGCGGCCGAAGTCCAAAAGGCGCTCAGCAGCGTTCCGAAGGGTCAGGATGCGCTGGTGCTGATCTGGGCGAACGGCGGCAACATGTTCCGCGTGCTGCACGCCACCAACGGAGCTTAGTTCTCCTCACAACTCGCGCTGTACCTCATAGTCTGGGGTGGACGACGGAGGTACAGCGCGAGCTCTTTTTCGCCGCACTTCCGTTCTTCTTTCTTCCCGGTTTTCGCAACCACCCGCCACTTCCCGTCCGTGGCTCTGATGTAGATTGAAGCAATGGGCCGTTTCGCTTCCACGGTTGAGTTCTACGCGCGTCTTCGCGAGCCTTACCTGCCCGAATTCTTTGCTGCCGCCTCCGAAAGAATCAAACTGCGCGGGCAGGAAAAGCTGCTCGACGTGGGATGTGGACCGGGGTTGCTGGCGATCGGGTTTGCTCCCTATGTGGGGACGGTCACGGCGCTTGATCCCGAGCCTGCTATGGTAGTCGCGGCGCAGAATGCCGCGGCCCAGGCGGGTGCGGCGATCTCGTTTTCTCTGAGCCGGCTCGAAGAATTCATCAGCCCTGAGCCGTATGATGTCGTGGTTCTGGGACGAATGCTGCACTGGCTGAAGCGCGACGCGGCCTTGCAGGTTCTCTCCCGCATCGTCGCCGAATCCGGGCACATCCTGACTTGCGCAGCGTTCAACGAGAAAAGCGGGCTTTCGCCCTGGGTAAAGCCGTACGAGCATGTTCGCTGCTCGTGGGCCGACGATCCGGAGCAGAAATTTTATCGCATCGACGAGCGCGACTGGTTTGCGGAATCGGACTTTCAATACGCCGGCGATGTCTCCGTGGTGGGCCGGCAGGAAGTGACCATCGACGGCCTTATCGGGCGGGCGCTCTCCAAGTCGAACACCTCGCCGGAAGTGGTTGGCATTCGCCGCGAGGAGTTTGAGGCGCAATTGCGAGCCGTCCTCGAGCCATTCGCCACCAACGGTGTGCTGCAGGAACAGATCGTAAACCGGGCGAGGATTTTCTCGCGCCGCTAACCACCCCGGCGAAGAGGGGCTTTCCAGGCGTGGACGGCTAAGACATTCGCAGAGTCAGTGGCGGCAGCGGCAATCCATTGACTTCAACCTTCCATTCGTCGCCGCGCTCGGTGGAGTGCCCCGGAGTCAGCGTTCCCGAGCTGATCAGCTCACCGGCCCGCAAAGGCTCGTGCGGAAATCGTCGCAGGATTGCCGTACTGAGTTCCGCCAGGCAAGCGGCGGGACTGGCCAGGGAGTTCTTACCGGCGCCCTCGGCAACCGGCTCTCCGTTCTTTGCAAGCCGAACCTTGAATTGCGACAGCTCGTCGAGAAGGCCCGGAATGATCTCCGGCTGCACCGGCACGCGCTCGCCCACCACCAGGGCCGCGTGCAGTCCGTAATAAGCGACAAAGTCGCTGGGCTGAAATTTCCAGTCCGGAAAAGGGCAGTCGATCACTTCGAATCCGATCGCCAGCCAATCCGTAGATTCGAGCGCAGCCTTGGCGTCGATTCCTGCGCTGAGGATTGGCTGATTGAGGCCGAACACAATTTCCGGCTCGACCTTCAGGGAATGCGGGTGAGCAAGCGCGAGTGTGGCCTGGTTGCTGTCGCTATAGTGAACGGTGTCGTCGTACATGTGGCCCCAGACCAGCGTCTGCAGCTTGAATACTCGCCACACCGCCTTGTTCGCGTATCCAACTTTGCGGCCAACACTCTTCGCTCCCTGTGCCTCGCGCGAGCGCTTGAGCTCAGCCTCGACCTCGTATGCCGCGTCCAGATCGAAACCGCTGCGCGCCGAGAGAAACGCGGACAATCCCTGCCCGGTTTCGTATGCCGATTGCAGCTCGCGTGCGATGGCTTCCAGTTCTCCGCGTTCCATGGCCCAGTATGCTAACACCGGCTCGCAATTTAGAATGTGATGCGAACACCCGAGTTTTACTGCTTCAGCTGCATGGTCATCGGAGGGATGATGCGTGGTCTGGTAGTGCTTGCCTGTACTTTGTTTTGCGTCTCTTCCGCCCTCGCGCAGGCGCCGTCCGCACAGAACAACGCGGATAAGGTTGCGCCCTTCGGGGTCGCCTCTGCGGATTCAGCTTTGAACAAGATGTTCGAAGAGAAGATCCACGTCGAGTGGGAAGCGCTCAAGACAAAGAACAAGAAGGCTTACGGCGAACTGCTGGCCGAAGATTATCAGGGAGTCTCGATCGATGGCAGGGGCGAGCGCAACAAGATCCAGAGTATGAACGATCTCGACGAGACCAATACCTTCAACTGCACGCTGGAGCGCTTCAAGACAGTTTCCCTGGGGCCCGATGCGGCTTTTGTTATTTATGAATCGACATTGCTCTATCCCCCCAAGTCGCAGCTTCGCTACTCAAGGTTGTACATTGGGGAACTTTGGATAAAGCGGGACGGGCAATGGAAATTACTTCACTATCAGGAAACGCATGTGAAGTGAGTTTCCTTACTCAGCTGAAACGCGGGCTCAGTGGCCAGCCTGACTTGCGGCGCAGGATTTATCGATAACTTTGACCGACGACACCAGAATGGTCACGGGTGAGGGGCTGCTGGAGTTGGTCAGCGCGTCCGAACTGGTCTCCAGCGAGGTGACCTTCTTACCCGTCACTTCCACCCGCTTGCCAAAATACTTGCTCATCTTGATCTTGCCGGTGCCCTGAACTTCCCAGGTCATACCCGGTTTCTGTTGAATCAGAATGTAGTCGCCGCGCTCGCGGTCCACACATCCCTGCACCGTAACCTGCCCCTTGGTGTCCTTGGAATTGTCCTGTGCCGTGGCGCCGGAATTACTTTGCGCCAGCAGGCAGGAACTGGAGAGCAGCAGCACACAGAGCAAGCTCCTCATGGCATTTCCTTTCGCGAGAGTGGATGTTACTGCCAACCCCCTCGGTTGTATCAGCCGCAATCCGGCGGCATGGCTTGCAGCTCCGATTCGGAGTTACATGGCTTCTTGTGCAAGGTAGGCGGCAAATAGGTCCGCCGCTGATAATGCAGGACCCAAAGACCTTCGTTGTTGGTAAGAAAGATCAAGCTGTGCTCGGGGTCAGGAAGCACACTGGTCACGCCGGTAAATTCCTCGAGGGTCCGAGGGTTACGCGGATCGCTCAAATCCAGCACCCGTATGGTCTGTGCCGGATGAGCGCTGCTGGCCAGCGTTGCCGGTTTCTTCTCCGGAGCCGAAGCGATGGCCAGGTCCGAGGTGACCATCTCCAGATTGCCGGCCATGGCTTTGCTTAACTCGGCGCTGCGCTTCAGCAGGTTGGGAAACTCGGGCTTGCTCACGTCCACAATCATGAAGCCTTGCTTCGAAGCCTGCTGTACGTACAGATAGGTTTTGCCCTGATCTTTCTGCAGGAACATCTGACCGCCGGTCGCTTGCGGAAGCGGCAGATGCGCAATCACGCTCGCGGGCATGTCGGTTGATTTCTTTGCTGCTTCGTCGTCCTGCGCCAAGGCTAACGCCGAAAGCACCAGCGCTGCCGCAGCCATCATCACAAAAGTTCCTGGAATGCTTTTCATCACGGGCACCAACTTTGGGAAACGGTCGTTATCGCCTGAAACTCTAGCACAGGCAGACCGCGATGGCAGCGCCATCGCGATCGCCGGTGTTCGCTATTGTTCACTGTATACACCGATGCAACCGTTGCTGCTCTGGGTGGTGCATCGTGTGCCCGCCTGCAAGGGTACGAAAGCATGATTGGTCACCGGATCGACCGCGACACTGTGCGAGTTCGATCCCGTTCCCACGTTCTGCAGCCACAGCATCTTGACGGCGTCGATTACGCCCAGCACCGGACCGTTGGGCATATCGCGCGCGGCTACGTAATAACGGTTGTCGCCGGGGTTGAACCAGATCTCATCGACTCCGCCGACGTTGGTGATCTCGGTGAGAATCTGGCCTGAGGTTCCGTCGATGATGTACTCGTTGGGCGGAAACGCCTGGCCGTCGTGATCGGCGCAGCCGACGAGGAAGTTGTTCCCCGGACCCTGCACGATGCTGGTCGCCATGCAGTCGGTCAGGACGAAGCTGTTCACCACCACCGGCCCATTGCCCGTGCCGAGCTGCGGATCGATTTCATCCACGCTGCCAATGCTGGTGATGCCGATCGAGTTGGGATTGGTCAGCAGCAGATGGCCGGTATTGGGGTTCCAGACCATTCCGCCCAATCCGGCAGGGGATATTGCGCCGCTACAATTCCCTCCCGGCGATGCCTGATTACAGAACGTCCCCATCGTCTGGTCGACGACTGGCCCATGATGGCACGGGATGGTGTAATTGGCTCCGCTGGGAGTTACGCCAACCCCGGGAATGCCGGAATTGACCGATCCGGAAACGCCACCGAAAGTCTGCGGATTGCTGGGATCGGGGCACGGAAACGAGCCGCCCACGGTGTCGACGGGAATATTCGAGGTCAATCCCGAGCCGCCGGAGGCATTGCCGCCCGCGCCGTCGTAGTAGATCTGCCCGATGATGCAGCTCGGCGGATTAAACGACGCCCCTGGGGCGGGAGTCACCGGACTGCTCAGCAATCCCTGCGACGGATACGGCATCGGCAGCGGAGGAGCCGGATACGGGCCGTAGGGTGAAGTTTGGTCGATGGGCAGGCAGTGCTGCTGGGCCGCCGTGCCGGTCTTGCCGACGATGTGGGACACGTCGATCAGCGTAACGAACGGCAGCCCCGGGTCGCCGTCGATGACCGCCAGAACCTGGTGCGTAGGATCGTAGGCCATTTCATCCGCGCGATCGTCACCGCAGTTCGCGCTGGATCCGGCTTCGCCATTCCACGATGCAATACAGGGAGCAATGCCCAGTGGGCCGTCATAATCGGCTGCGACTCCGGTGGGAATTACCGCGAGAACATTTGGTGGCGTCGGCGGATTGGTGTTGAGGTTCATGGTGCTGAGGTCCCAGACCACGACCGACGAACTGCCGTTGCCGCTGAACAGCACCTTGCCGTCCGGGGTCACTTCTTCACCATCGGGGCCGGACATCGGGTTCACACCGTTGCCGCGCGAGGCACAGCATTGCGCGCCGGGAAATCCGCCAAAATTACCATTCGCGCCAAATCCCGAGGCCAGGTGGAACGGTGGGTTTCGGCAGCCAAACCGGGTGAAGTTTCCGAAGACCGAAATGAGCGGAGGAATGCTGGGATCGCAGGGGCTGGCCTGGTTGCCCGCACCGGTAACCGCGTTCGAACCCTGCAGGGCGAACACCGCCAGGTTCTGGGTGGTATCCACCACTACCACCGCCAGGCCAATGCGGTCGGAGACGTAATCCAGCCGCGTGGCGGCATTGATCCAGCTGATGTCGAAGGAATTGAACGGGCCGCCCGGCTCGCCGGTGGGATTGTGCTCCGGCACAGCGATGTTAAGGATGTCGGTGTAACCCTGGCCGTCATTGGTGGAACCGCAGGTGGGACAGTTGGCAGTGCCGCCGCAGCCGACCATGATCAACAACAAGCCCGTGAAAAGAATAGTAAGCAGAACCCGCGATCTCATCGAATCTCCTCCACGTTCACCCTGCATGTCACTGCGACTCCTTAGAAGCGGAATTGCAGTTGCTGTAAGAACACGACAATGTCCTGCGGCTCCTGGCCTGTGACACTGGGCTGTTTCAGCCGATCCACGTCGATGTTGAACTGATATTTCACCCAGTAGTTGAGATACCAGTTCAGGCCGGCTGTGAATTGGTCGGTGCGATAACTGTAGGTGGGGACAAATCCCGGCGTGAACAGGTTCTCCTGATTGGCGCCGGGGGCGATTGCCTGAATTGCCGAATAGCGGAATCCGATGCCCCAGGCTCCCCAGCCGCGACCACCGCTGCCCTCCGGCGTATCCGGCCCAAACAGCGGACGTTTTACGCGTGGGGTACCGTTTTCCGGCTGCTTTTCTTTGGTCAGCAGGTAGGTGCTGCTCAGGTTCCAGGCCTTCGCCCCCACCCCGGGATAGGTGAAGAAGGCCAGGCCGCCCGGCGTCTCAGAACCTACGCCGTAGCGCTGATCCTGCAGCTGCACATACTCACCGCGGAATGCGAAGGGCCCGTGCAGGAAGGTGGTTTCACCCTCGTACCGGGTGATTGGGCCGTTGATGGCCAACTGCGGGAAGAAGGCATAGGCCTGATCGGGAACAGTGGCGTTGAAGCTCACGTCGCCGGAAAGGCCCCGGGAATCGGCACGAGCCGCCGACCCGCCGAAAGCGAACTCCCGCAGCCATTTGCTGCTGGTGTTGCGCCACGGATAGAGGCGTACTCTGCCCACGACCTCGGGCTCGTTCACCACCGCGGTGGCGACGCCGCCTCTGCCGTTAAACGCGCCCACGAAGTACTGGACCGCACCATGATCGAGGTCGCCGTGAAAGGTGATACCGGGGCTGCGGAACGCGGTCACAACCGAGGGATACAGCAACGCCTGCAAACCGCGTTCGACGAAGTCGAGGTTGGTCGCGCCCGTCGCCAGTTCCTGGGCGAAGGGCTCTTTGAATTGTCCTGCCTGGAACTGGAACCAGGGTTCGACTCGGGTGTTGAGATAGACATCGCGGACGATCGCTCCGGATGTGGCGTTGGCGTCGGTCAGCAGCGCGAAGTCGAAGTGCTTGCCGTAATTGCCCTGGAAGCCAAAACGCGCGCGGCGCAGGACGAACGTGTTCGCAGGAACCGCATCCCCGGTGTACGCGCGGTAATCGACATCGACATACCCGTACGGGTTCAGATTGAATTGCCCATCCGGACTCCGGATGAAGAAGTGTTCTCCATTCCATCCGGCCGTAAGCGCCACCGACTCTTTCTTGGGGGCTCCCGACGGAGCTTGCTCGACCACGATGGCCTCGCCGTCCGGATACGGTTGGGTCTCCACCGCGTTCACCAGGCGCGCACTGCCATCCGCCGATGTGGAGTCGGTCACGACGTGCATCGTCGCCGCAGCGTTGCCGGCCGGCTGAGCATTCGCTTCCACCAGCTTCGTCACCATTGCCTTGAGCTGTTCGATGGTTTGCCGCTGAGCGGCAACCTCACTTCGCAACTCGTTCACCTCGGCTTCCGAAGCACTCGCGCTGGCGGGTGTCCTGGTATTGGTGGTCGGTCCGGAGGTTTGAGCGTAGATGAGGAGACTTGAGGCCGTGAGACTGACCAGAAGTGCGAAGCACGCTTTTAGCGACCGCATTTGGTTTTTCTCCGCGATGATCTTGGACTTGCCCGCTTTCACGCATCCCGAAACGGGCCGCGCTGGAATTTGGTATCGACCGACAACTGGTCTGGAGAGCCGACCAGTGTGTAGCACCGCGATTGCCTCTTGTCAATAAAAGTTAATCAGGATCGGGATATTTTGTTGTGGAAAACAATCCGCATAATCGAGATACTGCCTTGTAAATCATGGTCTTACGAGAGGGGGTGCTGATCTGGGAATTTCTACTACCAACGTAGTACATGTAGTTGTAAGACTTTCACGATTTGAGCGGCCGTGTCTTTCTAAATACCGACGCTGGATTTGGCTAGGATCTCTTCCCGAAAAGGGAGCAAGAAGACGGCAATCAGGGCAGATAATTGACGCCGAATTCATGCCCTGCCATGATGTGGATTGCCGGAAATCGACAATATTTCGGCCGCAAATTTACATCTGACTTCCCGAAAAACCTGGCTGTTGTCTCGTCAGCTGCCGGCTGACGGGATCTTTGTTGGACGGCTAACATGCGTGGCAAAAGACTGGCAGAACAACCCGTTTCGCGTCTGGATTCGGCATTCTTAAGCGGTACAGGAACTCGCCCGCGTCGGTAGATGGGATGAGGCTGGTCAAAGGACGATGAATGGCCCTGAAGTCCGTAGATACGCTGCTTGATGTTCTGCACTTCGCCGACAGTCACATCGCCGTCGTCATTCCTGAGATCGGGATGCACGTCAGCTACGATTCCCTGCGCCAGCAAGTGCTGGACATGGCGGGCGCTCTAGCCTCGGTTGGCATTCAGCGGGGCGATGCCGTGGCCATCGCGTTGCCGAATGGGCTACCGGCGATCGTGAGCTTTCTTGCTGCGTCATTTGCGGGCACGGCCGCACCGCTGAATCCCGCCTACCCTTACGAAGAATTCCTGTTCTTCCTGCGCGACACCAACGCGAGCGTGCTGCTCTGTCCTCCGGTGGGAGCGGAATATGCCCGCAGCGCGGCCGCCGACTGCAACATTCCCGTGTACTCGGTGGTGATGAACGAGCAGGGCGTCGTCTCGATTCAGGGAGTCGCCGGCGGAGTTTCTGCGCCGGAACCGAAGCGCGATGACATTGCGCTGGTGCTGCATACCAGCGGAAGCACCGGCCGTCCCAAACGAGTTCCCCTGCCGCACTTCAACCTGGCCGTCTCTGCGGCCAACATTGCGAACACTTACGCTTTGTCAGCGCAGGATATTTCACTGTGCATCATGCCGCTGTTTCACGTTCATGGGCTGCTGGGCTCGACCATGTCAACGTTGGTCTCAGGAGGGACGGTCGTCGTACCGACGAAGTTCAATGCGCTGACCTTCTGGAGGACAGTTCGCGAAAATCGCGTCACCTGGTATTCGGGTGTGCCGACGATGCACCAGGTGCTGCTGGCGCGCGCTCACCAGAAGCCCATCGAGGCCGCTACCCTGCGCTTCATCCGTTCCTGCAGCGCGCCGCTGTCGGCGGAACTCATCCACAAAATCGAGAATCTCTTCGGCGTCCCCTTCGTCGAAGCTTACGGCATGACGGAAGCGGCTCATCAAATGACGTCGAATCCGCTGCCGCCGCGGCATCGCAAGACCGGCTCGGTGGGAGTCGGGACCGGCTTGCGCGTGCGCATCATCGACAAAGCGGGTAACGATGTGGGAATCGATACGCGCGGCGAAGTCGCGATCCAGGGTGCGAACGTTTTTCGCGGTTACGCTAACAATCCCGAAGCCAATGCCAAGGCGTTCGTGAATGGCTGGTTCCGCACTGGAGATGAAGGCTGGCTGGACGCCGACTGCTATCTGCACCTGAGCGGCCGCATCAAGGACATCATCATTCGCGCCGGCGAAAACATTGCGCCCCATGAGGTGGATGAAATTCTGCTGAAGCATCCCGCAGTGGGAGCAGCGGTGACCTTCGGCTATTCGCATCCCACGCTCGGGGAGGAAGTGGCGGCCGCCGTCGTGCTCCAGGAGGGACATCTGGCCACTGAGTCGGCGCTGATCAAACACTGCAAGGAGTTCCTCGCCGAATTCAAATGTCCCAAGAAGATCTATCTGGTGAAGAGCATCCCCACCACATCAACGGGAAAGATTCGTCGTCGCGCCGTCGCCTCTGCGCTCACGGATAACCAGGAATGAAGTTCCTCATCGCGGGTGCGGGAGCAATCGGAGCGTATATCGGCGCGCGCCTGGCGCGGGCCGGGTTCGACGTCACGCTGTTCGCGCGCGGGCCGCATCTGCGCGCCATGCAGGAGCATGGAGTGCGGGTGAAAACTGCCCACGAGGAGTTCGTCGCGCGGCCGGCAATCATCGGCTCACTCAAGGATGCCGGCACCGTCGATGTCGTCTTCCTTGGCGTCAAGGCGCATGCCCTGCCGCAACTCGCTCCGCAATTGTCGTCCATGCTCGGGCCGGAGACCATAGTCGTCAGCACCCAGAATGGAATTCCCTGGTGGTACTTTCAGGGCTTCGGCGGTGCATGGGACGGATTGCGGCTGGAACGTGTCGATCCCGGCGGCGTGATCTCTTCGGCGATTGAGGCGCGACGCGTCATCGGTTCCATCGTGTATTTCTCCACGGAAATCACTTCGCCGGGAGTGATTCAGCACATCGAAGGCAATCGCATCTCTCTCGGCGAGCCCGACGGTAGCCGTTCCGATCGCTGCCGCCGCATCGCCGAGGCGCTGATCGCATCCGGTCTGCGCTGTCCCATCACGACTCATCTGCGTCAGGAGATATGGGTCAAAGTGTTGGGCAACGCCTCGCTGAATCCCATCAGTGCACTGACGCGCGCCACGCTGGTCCAGATGGTGCGCGATCCTGGAGTGTGTTCGCTTATCCGCAACATCATGCTGGAAGTCGAAGCCGTGTCCGCCAAGCTGGGCATGCAGCTTCCGATCACCATCGATCAGCGCATTGCCGGCGCGGAAAAAGTCGGCGAGCACAAGACCTCGATGCTGCAGGATCTCGAAGCAGGCCGCCCGATGGAGCTGGAAGCCATCGTTGGCGCGGTCGTGGAGCTGGGCGAGAAGGTCGGCGTCCCCATGCCGTTTACGCGCACGGTGTACGAGTGCACGAGGCTGCTGGCGCAGTCTGCATCGCCGCAACCTCGGGGCTGAAATTCCCCTTCGCTTGTGGCCGCAATGCGCTTATGATGCCCCCTGACATTGTTATGATGTTGGGGGACTGCTGCTTTTCCTCGACGTTTAACCGGCTTCCAGACAGGCGATTCACCCCTTGTTTTGAATTAGCGGCAGCAGGCCCGGAAGATAATAGTTGCCGACCGTACGACGTTTGCAGTATATTGCGTCAGGTGGTCCACTTAGCAGACCAATTCGTGGCTGATCCGATTCAAGTCGATTTGGAAGTCATCCGCCGGCAGAAGGTCTACGAGGCCGTGGCCGAGCAGATCGAGCGCTTGATTCTCACCCGGCTGAAGCCCGGTGACAAGCTCCCCTCGGAGCGGGAGCTGGCAGAACTGCTGCGCGTCAGCCGCAGTTCGATTCGCGACGCCATTCGCAGCCTGGAGCTGATGGGCCTGGTGGAACCTCGCCAGGGCGCCGGCACCATCGTTTGCGAACCCCGCGACGACTCCGCCACGAATCCGTTTGCTGAGGCCCTGAAGCATAAGCATGACATGGTCGGCGAGCTCCTGGACTTCCGCAAAATGATCGAGCCGCCTTTGGCGGCCCGCGCCGCCGAGCATGTCCGCGCTGAAGACATCGATAAGCTGGAAGCGATTTTGCAGCGGCAGGAAGCGAAGCTCGCGTCCGGAGAATCCGCCGTGGGCGAAGATGCGGAGTTTCATTACGCCATCGCCATGGCCTCCGGGAATAGTGTTCTGCTGAAGGTCCAGGATTTTCTGATGGATCTGCTCCGCGATACCCGCCAACGTGCCCTGCAAGTGCCGGGACGTCCGCAAAAATCTCTCAATGGCCATCGCCGGATTCTGGAGGCGATCAAGCGCCACGACGCCGAAGCTGCCAGCGTCGCCATGCGCCGCCATATTGAAGAGATTGAACGGATCGTTCTGCAGAATTTTTGAGCCGCGACGATAAAGGTCGCGGCCTGTAGATGTGGGGACAATCAGAGTAAGTTTTCCAGCTCATCTGGCCTGGCTCTTGACCGGCTTGGTGTGCTACTCCCTGCGACAAACTTTCAGTCCTACGATGTGGGATAACAACTCCTACGGGGTGGTAGGCGGTACAGGCTGCGCGTGAACGGATGACAGAAAGCTCTCCAACTACGGCTTCGGCGAATCTCACGCTACGTGTCTCGGAAGCGTGTGTGGAAAATATCGGCCACGCCATTGCGCGGCTCTCGGCCGCCGATCTCGAGCGACTGGGCGCGCAGCCCGGCGACGTGTTGAAGATCACCGGCCCACGGCCGGCCGTCGCACGCGCCGAGCTCTCGCAGCATGGGCAGGATGGACTGGTGCAGATTGATGGCACGACGCGCAGCAACTGCGGCGCAGGTTTGCGGGAGCAGGTGACGGTCGGCAGGGTCGAGCACGAGCAGGCCGTGGCTGTACGCTTTACTCCGCTGTGGGTGGGCGCCGCGCCCGCAACCGTTTCTCCCGATCGCATGCTCGACGATCTCATCGGCATTCCGGTGATGACCGGCGCGGTCGTGCGCGTTCCCACCTTTGCCAAAGCCGTCAATTACGAAGTCGTGCGCACGATACCCTCCGGTCCGGTGATGATCGGCAAGCGTACGGACATTCGTATCGTTGAGGGTGAGTCGACGGCGGCGCGCGCGCCGGCGGTGTCGTATGAAGACATCGGCGGCCTGGAGCGCGAAGTCGAGCGCGTGCGCGAGATCGTTGAACTTCCGCTGCGCTACGGACGCCTGTTTGAGCGCCTCGGCATCCTGGCGCCGAAAGGCGTGCTGCTGTACGGAGCTCCCGGTACCGGCAAGACGCTGCTGGCACGCGCAGTCGCGGCCGAGAGCCGGGCGCACTTCATTCCTCTCAACGGCCCGGAGATCATGCGCAAGTTTTACGGCGAGAGTGAGGCCAAGCTCCGCGAAGTCTTCGAGGAGGCGGCGCGCCGCGCACCGGCAATTCTGTTCATCGACGAAATCGATGCCATCGCGCCCAAGCGCACCGAAGTCATCGGCGAAGTGGAAAAGCGCGTGGTGGCGCAGCTTCTCAGCCTGATGGACGGATTCGTCGCGCGCGGGCAAGTAATCGTCATCGGTGCCACCAATATTCCCGAGGTGCTCGATCCCGCGTTGCGCCGTCCCGGCCGATTTGATCGCGAAATCGAGATCGGCATTCCCAATACCGAAGCCCGTCTGCAGATTCTGCGCATTCACACGCGCGCCATGCCGCTGGCTTCCGATGTTGATCTGCGCGAAATCGCCGAACACTCGCACGGTTTCGTGGGCGCCGATCTCGAAGCGCTCGGCCAGGAAGTCGGCATGATCGCATTGCGCCGTTTTCTTGCGACGTCGTCGGTCGAGGTGGACGCTGCGGCAACCGATGTCAGCGGTCTGCACGTCACGCGGGACGATTTCCTCGCCGGCCTGAAGGAGGTCGAGCCCAGCGCGACGCGTGAGTTCTTTATCGAGAAGAGCACGACAACCTTTGCCGCGCTCGCCGGCCTCGATCGCGCCAAGCAGCTTCTGCACGCGGTGATCGAGCACTCGCACCTGCACGACGAGTTCTACGAAAAAGTTGGGCTGAATCCGCCGCGCGGAATTCTGCTCGCCGGTCCCTCCGGCACCGGCAAGACGGCGCTGGCTCGCGCGCTGTCGGGCGAGATGGAGATTCCGCTCATCGCCATCGACGGCCCGCAGCTTTACTCGAAGTGGCTGGGCGAATCGGAGCGCGCATTGCGCGAGGTCTTCAAGAAGGCGCGGCGAGCGGCGCCGTGCATTCTCTTCTTCGACACGATCGATGCGATCGCGCCGCGCTTCGGCAGCGATCAGTTCGGCAACGACGTCTACCAGCGAATCCTCAGCCAGTTGCTGCGCGAGATCGATAACCTGCGCGACGTGAAAGGCGTAATTCTCGTCGCGGCCAGCAATCGCCAGGAGCGAATTGAGCCGGCGTTGCTACGCAGCGGCCGCTTCGACTACGTCATTCCGTTCGCCATTCCCGATGCCGCCGAGCGCGCCGCGATCATGAGGCTCTGCTGCCGCCAGGTTCCGCTCGCTACCGACGTCGATTTCGAGGAGCTCGCCGCTCGCAGCGAAGGTTTCACCGGCGCCGACATCGAGAGCTGGTGCAAGAAGGCGACGCTGCTGGCGATCGTCGAACTGCAGGACGGAGCTCGCGTTGCGCCGTTCCTGGTCTCGCGCAACGATTTCCTCAGCGTTCTGGATTCCGATCGCGTTGCTTCCAAGCCGATCGAAAAAACTACCGCAATACATACCACCGCCGGGACCTACGTTCCGACGCACCGCAAGAGCAGTTACGGGGGTCGAGCATGAGCTACACCGAACTCACTGTCTGGACGCGCGGCATCATCATGGACAAAGAAGGGCGCGACATCGTCAACTCCGTCGCCGCTGCTGCCCGCATTGAGGGCAAGTATTCGCAGGCGATGGAAAACTACGTGGACAATCCCGATCGCACCAACTGCCCCACGCGCAAATACTGCCGCGTCAGCGACGACGTGATCGAGAACGCCCTTACGTATGAGAACGAAAATCCCAACATCGTGGTGCTGGTGGAAGGCACGATGGTCAAGGGTTGGGATTACATGCGCGGCATGCCGCCGGGCGGAACGCTGATCATCAATACCCATTACACACCGGACTACATGATGCGCTTCGTGCCCGGTCCGGAGCGGCTGGCGCAGTTGGTGTGCGTCGATGCCGCGAAGTTGGCCGATCACAAGTGGCTCTATTACCGGCTGGGCGAACTGGGATTGGACCGTCTTTCAACGGAAGGCGCGGCCGAGCGCAGCAAACTGATCGCGCCCGACATCGCTGCTCCGCTGATCGCCGCAGTCGTGAAGACCACCGGCATCGTGAAGCAGGCGACGATCGAGCCCATGATTGCCAACAAAAAAGCATTTGAGATGGCCATGACCGAAATGCACGTCATGCCGCTGAACGCGGTTGCCGTGTAGCCACCCCAGCAGACGCGGGCGGCGCCTGCTGGGGATCTGGCTAAGCTGCGCAGTCCAAAATTTTTGCAAGACGCTCCAGGGAGGAGCCGAATGTCGACTAAAGGTACTCATATTCCCGAACGCCTGAAGATCACCTTCGGGGGCATCACGCCTGCACCCACGCAGGAAAAAGGGCAGGATCTGTTTCCCACCGGTAACTGGCGAGCCATTCGGCCGGTGTATCGCGACAAGTTGCCACCGTGCAACAACGCTTGCGGAACCAACGAAAAAATTCAGGGCTATCTCGACCTGGTGAAGCGCGGCAAGTATCTAGACGCCTACGCGCTGATCAAGGAAGACATGCCGTTTCCGTCGGTGACCGGCCGCGTCTGCTATCACCCCTGCGAGACAGCTTGTAATCGCGGCAAGTACGACGAGGCCATCTCCATTCGCGCCGTCGAGCGCTTCCTGGGCGATCTTGGCCAGGCGTTGAAGAACGACGTGGTCAAAGCCGGCCCGCCGAATGGAAAGAAGGTCGCGGTCGTCGGCTCGGGCCCCGCCGGCCATAGCGCTGCCTATCAACTGGCGCGTCTTGGCTACAAGGTCACGATCCTCGAGAAGTCGCCCAAGCCGGGCGGCCTGAATCGCGGCGGCATTCCGCTGTGGGTGCTTCCGCCCGACATTCTCGATCGCGAGATCGAGCGCCTGCAGGAGCTCGGCATCGAGATCAAGTGCAATGTCGAAGTCGGCAAGGATGTCAGCTGGGACGATCTGAAGAAGAACTACGACGGAGTGGTACTGGCCGTCGGACTGACGGAATCCAACAGCGTTCGTGCCGAAGGCGAAGACAAAGACGGCGTGATCAACGGCCTGCCGTTCCTGCGCGACATCGGCATGGGCACATCGAAGGTGAAGCTAGGCGCGCGCGTGGCCGTGATCGGCGGCGGCAACACCGCTATCGATTGCGCTCGCGAAGCTTTGCGTCAGGGCGCGGTCGAAGTCACGATGATCACCGTCGAAACCAGGAAAGAAGAGCTGCCGTGCGTGGCCGAAGACCTGCACGACATGCTGCAGGAAGGCGTCGAGTTGGTACACAGCCGCGCCATGACCGCGGTCCTCGGCAACGGCAAGGTGGAAGCCCTGCAGCTTCATCCTGCGCGCTTCTCGGGCGCCATTAACGCGTCGCCCATCACGATCGATCGCGATGCCCCGGCGCAGAAGTTTGCCGTGGACAACGTAATCATCGCGGTCGGCCAGCACGCTTCGCTGGCGTGGCTGCCCGATGAGTTCAAGAACGAGCGCGGCGCCATCCAGGCTGATCGCTTCGGCCGCCTCGGCGATACCAATGTTTTCGCCGCCGGCGACGTGGTGCAGATCGGCACCGGCGTGCAGCTGATGGTGGTTAATGCGGTCGGCGACGGCAAGCGCTGCGCCTTCAATCTCGACAAGGTCCTGCGCGGCGAGCAGCTGGTGCCGCGCACGATTCCCGTCGACGTCATCGTCGACCTGAATCGCATGAACATGACCTACTTCCCGCACTTCCCGCGGGTGCAGCAGACGCTTCTGCCGCCCAACAGCCGCAAGAAGACGGCGGACGAAGTGATCCAGGGATTGAGCGAGGAGCAGGCGGTCGAGGAAGCGGCGCGTTGCTTCAGTTGCGGGACGTGCAACGCCTGCGACAACTGCTACCTGGTCTGTCCCGAGCCGTGCATCGTTCGCGGCGCGCGCTCCAACGGGATGTACAAAATCCTGGTTGACTACTGCAAGGGCTGCCGCGTTTGCATTGAAGAGTGTCCGACCGGCTGCCTGGAGGGCGTGCCGGAGCTGGACTTCGATACCGGTGTCGTCCGCATGGATACGGCCTTTGCGATTACGCCCGGGCTGCACGGACGGCAGGCCGAACAATTAGAGCACCTGGCTGAGCAGCCGGCGAAAAATATTTAGCTGGGTAGAGCAGGCCTTTAGGCCTGCGTCCAGCGTGGCTAATTGGGTCCGCTCCTGCGTTGAGGCTCAGAGAGCATCAACGCAGGAGCCAACAAGGAAAGAAACGGCACTTTGACGCGAGCTTGAAGGCTCGCTCTACCCGGAGCGAACTATGGCAACGGCTACACAGTTAAGCAAGAAGACGGTGCGGATCAACGGCTGCGTGGCGGCAGCACAGGCGGCGAAATACGCCGACGTGGATGTCATCACCGCGTACCCCATTCGTCCCTACACCGCGACCATGATGGCGCTGGCACAGATGGTGGCCAACGGCGAGCTCGATGCCGAATACATCGTCGCCGACAGCGAGCACTCGCAATTGAGCATCGCGCACGGCGCCTCTTCGAGCGGCGCGCGCGTCTTCACCGGCAGCTCCGGCGTGGGCGTGACCTACGCCTACGAGTTGTATTCGCCGATCTCCGGCAGCCGCATGCCGGTGCAGATGATGATCGCCGACCGCACGCTCGATCCACCCGGCGACTTCGGCTCCGAGCACACAGACGCGCTCTCCACTCGCGACATGGGCTGGCTCATGGGGTGGTCGTGCGACGCGCAGGAGGCCTTCGACAATCACCTGATGGCCTACCGCATCGGCGAAGACCCGCGCGTCCTGCTGCCGCAGATGGTGTGCCAGGACGGCTTCTTCGTCTCGCACATCACCACCGATGTCGAGCTTCCGGATCCCGGACAGGTAAAGGAATTTCTGCCGCCGTACAAGCATCCGTACCCGCTCGATCCGCGCCACCCGGTGTCGCATGGTCCGCAGATCATGCCGGAGCAGGGACCGCCACTGCAGCTGGAGCGCGCGCGCGCCATGGAAGAGGCGATGCCGGTCATCGAGGAGATACACGAAGAATTCGCTCGCATCTTCGGCCGGCGCTACGATCCCTGGCTCGAGGAGTACATGACCGACGACGCCGATGTGGTTTTCTTTCTCCAAGGCGGACATGCCGTAACTGCGCGCTATGCCATCCAGCACATGCGCAACCAGGGAGAAAAGGTGGGCTTGGTACGGCTGCGCTGCATCCGGCCTTATCCGACCGACCGCGTGAACGAGGTGCTGAGCAAGTTCAAAGTGGTGGGTGTCATCGAGACGAACCTGGGATTGGGCAGCGTGAGTAGCGGCGGCTCGTTGTACGCCGAAGCGGCTGCCGCCCTTTACGAGAGCCCGTCGCGTCCGCTGGTCATGTCGTTCATGGCCGGGCTGGGCGGCGAAGCGATCGTGCTCAAAGAGTTCTACTGGATGACGCGGAAGATGACCGAAGCGATGAAGCGCGGCAAGATCGAAAAGCGCACCCACTGGGTCGGCTTCGAAGAGTAGGTCGGTAGAGCGGCGCTTTAGCGCCGCGTTATGCGGATCACTCTGTAAAGGAGCCCGCGTCAGCGGGCGACACTTCTGCCGTCGGCCAAAGCCGACTCGGGTAATGAGGATGGCGGTGACGCGGGCCTGAAGGCCCGCTCTACCGAGCAAGATCAGGAGGAATGACAATGGCAACCGTCGAAGTGCAGCGGCAGGTGCTGCCGATTCTCGAAAATCCTAATCAGGGAGCACGCTTTTACAACCCTGAGCTACCGGCGAGCGAACCGTTCGTGCCCGGCCATCGCACCTGCGCCGGCTGCGGACCCTCGATCCAATACCGCATGACCAGCAAGGCTGCGGGCGACAACACCATCCTGATCGGACCCACCGGGTGCATGTACGTCGCCAACAGTTCGTATCTGTGTACGCCGTACAACATTCCCTGGGCGCATACCCAGATTGGCAGCGCGGGCAGCTTCACCGCCGGCGTCTCCGCCGCGTACGAAGCCCTGATCCGCAAGGGCAAGTGGAAAGGCCCGTTCCCCAATGTGATCTGCGAAGCGGGCGACGGCAGCGCGTCCGATATCGGGCTGGGCTCGATTTCGGGCGCGCTCTATCGCAATCACGATTGCCTGATCATCTGCTATGACAACGAGCAGTATGCCAACACCGGCATTCAGGCATCGTCGCGCACGCCTTACGGCGGAATGACCACGTTCTCGCCACCGGGCACGAAAATTCCCGAGGCGAAGAAGCTCTATCCCAAGGACCTGGCGCGCATGATGGCTGCCGGCCACCCGCACTGCTACGTGGCGACCTCCAGCGTCGGCTATCCCATCGACCTGATGAACAAAGTCCGCAAAGGCCTGAATCACAAGGGCGCGGCCTACCTGATGGTTTACACGCCGTGCCAGAAGGGCTTCGTGTACGAGACGCCGCGGTCGATCGATCTCGGCCGGCTGGTCGTCGAATGCGGCCTGTATCCGATGTGGGAGTGGAATCCGGAGAAGCGCGAGTTCGACTACAGCTTCCGCCCGCAGAGCATGCGGCCGGTCTCCGAATACCTGAAGCTGCAGGGACGCTTCGGCCACCTGCACGCCGAGCACATTGCCAACCTCCAGAAGTTTGCCAACGAGCAGTGGCGCATGATGGGCATCGAGCTGCCGGAGGCGCTGATCCAGGCGACCAACCCCAAAAACATATCCGACATGGCGGCTGCAGAAGAAGCCGCAGTGGTGGCAGAAACCGTATGAGCACAAAGCCGACGCCTCCCATTCCCGATGCGCAGGAAAGTTACGTTGTCACCGAAGGCAAGAAACGCGGTGCTACTCGTGAGGTGCGCAACGATGCGGCCTACGACCGCTATTACACCGTGCTGCGCGTTCACGCGGGCGACGCGATCCTCACCGACAACTGGCACACGAATGAAGTGCTGAACCATGCGCGCAACAACTTCGAGGGCCGCACCTTTGCAATGCGCACGCTCGAAGCCTGGGGCGCTAACGTGGAGAACGATCAGCGCGCGTACTACACCGCCGGCGGCAGGGTCTGGGTCATGGATCTGGAGCCGGCGGACAGCAAGAAGCCGCGGCTGCCCGGGACCGGCAATCACTAGCTTTGCCGCGCATCCTGCTCATCGACGACACGCCGGAGATCGCCGAACTGTTGACGTTCGCGCTGCGCGACCGCGGCTACGAAGTTTCCGCGGAAGGCTACACGACGCAAGTGAACGAGTTGCTTCGCGAGCGGCAGGCCGATGCGCTGGTGCTGGATTGCTCGACGTGGGACATGAACGAGTCGCTCTTCGATAGCGTGCGTGGCGATCCCGCGCACGCTGAGCTTCCCGTCGTGATCGTCAGCGACACGCCGCAGCGAGCGGAAGCGAAGCTGCGCGAGCGCAATGCCACCCGCGTGCTGCTGGTGCCGAAACCTTTCACCGGCGGCCAGGTCGCGCAGGCGCTCGCCGAACTACTGCAATAAGGAATTCCAATGTGGAGCATGGATCAGTGGCGCTATCTTGAGCGCGAGGTCGTCACCGACCCGAAGGGGCGGCAGTGGACGATCGCGCTGATGGACGTCCTGGGACAGGAAGGCGATCCCGAGATGCCCAGCAAGCTGCTGGAATTTCAGTATTCCTCGGGACGCTATTACACCCTGATCTATTCCGCGAGTGGAGGCTTGCAGCGCGAGCGCGGCTACACCTCTTTGGAAGAAGCGCAGGAAGCCTACGAGCAGATGATGATGGGGGTCATCGACGGCAGCCTCGATCCCGCGCAACCAGTTTTCCGGCAGGATCTGGAAGACTAAGTCCAGATCATTCTGCCGCGTGCTCAGACCGGCTCTCCAGCCTAACTCCCTCAGTTGTGACCAGGTATTTATCAACTCGTGCTTTTCTTGGAGCTAGAGTTGTTTTGCCTAGGGCGATGTAGCGGGCCAGTATCTCATCGTCATGAAATTGGATTGTTCCGTTTCCTAGACCATCAAGCATCCAAAACTCCCTGAGAGATCCCGCAGAAAGTTGGTAGGCTTTGACGGTAAGAGGGTTATGTGGGCTCCCTAAACCAGTTCCGTAGAGCACAAATCGCTGCTTAATTCCGTCACCAGGAAGAACGTGCAAGTAAATGGTGTGGTTGTCGAGCACCCCGTTGATCGCGTACGTATTGGAATAGCTTCCGGAAATCCTCTCGTATGTTCCGAGCCAGGTTCGATTACACATCACACAGTAAGGAATTCCGTAGGCGATGACGAACGTGCTGCTCCGGTTTTCGCCGAATGCCAAAACGCTAACATTCCCCGATTCGTTTACCAGGTCCGGGTCCGCCAGAATTGACTCAAGCTTCCTCTGGACCTCTGCAGCTGTTGCGCCACTATTCAGGAATTTGAGAATTCCAGCGGACAAGAGATCTTGAATTCGGGGAGGAAATGATTGTTGCTCCTCCGGAATAATGGCCCGTTCCTTGCCCTTCAAATTCAAGATGTCGCTCAACAACTTATCTTCCAACTGTTTTGCATCATCAAACTCTTGCTGTGCGAGGACCTGCGTGCCGCAGAGCGCTAGCAATAGACAAACTCCGATGATTCTGCAACGCATGGAAGCTTCTTTAGGACAGCTCTCAGCAACGCGTTTTCGCGCCTACAGTTGTTTCTAATTGCTTCTTACGCGAAAGGCAATGCGGAGAGACGCCTCCGCACACCCTTTACCGTCCGGGATTGAGGTCCCTCATCACCACGTGCAGCACCTGTCCGGTGGCTAGCGCATCGCGCTCGGAAACTGCGGCGATTGACGTTTCATCCGTCTCACGATACTTGCGCGCGATTTCCGGCAAGCGCGCGCCGCCGCGTCCGATCAAACCACTCTTTTCTGCGACCACCAAGCGCGCCTCAAACGACCAGTGGGCGATGTCGCTTCCCGGAGCATCGCGCAAAGTCGTCAGACCTTTATATTGCAATGCGTCGGTGATGAGCGCCTCGATCATGCCGGCGTAGCTTCGCAACGCCAGATCATAATCGCCGGCTTCGAAGGCCGATCGGCCGTCGTTATATGCCTGTTCCAGGATCGGCCGAATCTCCGGATTGTGCACAAAATCGAAGCGATGCGGCGCCGGCGCCTCGGAAGACCCCATGCTCGCGGGCGCGTCCACCTGCGACAACGACGCCATCGCCTGACCAAGCACCTCGATCAGGCGCTCCATGATCTCCGCCGGGGGAACGCCCTCCACGACAGCTCCCGCCGTGGCGCGCACCAGAAACGCCTCGCTGAAAGCGCGTGCCAGCCAATGCGCCTTGCTGCCTCCCGAAAGTTCGTTGACAAGCACCCCACAGTCCTGCTGCCATGTCCGCGCCGCCGCCAGAGCGCCAGCGTCCGTATCGTTGGCTGCCAGCGCGTCACGCACCTCCAAGCCGCGGCGCATCAGCCCGTCCAGGCGGCTACGATAGGTTGCAATCTGCGTCTGCAGGGCTTCCGTCATCGGCAGACCTCGCATTCACCCACAGCGCTGCCGTTTCCCTCGGCTTCCCGTAACTGTCCGGCAAGGACCTTCATAATCGTTGACACCCCAAACAACGGCGTGATACATTCGCGCGCAACTGGTTCGATGACCGGACCAATGTATCACACCTCAGCCGCTGGAACACTTTCAGCGACTGCGTGATACATTCTCGAAAACACAATTGCGATGTCGGAAAGCTGCTGCACCGTCTTGGCCCGCGCCCGACGGACAGGACCGCAATCCGGCACAAAGTGGGATGGCAAAACTTACTGTCGATCATTCTGCGCTTGTGGGATCAGGTTGCCCCTAGCCGGCTTTCCTGAGCAGTTGACGTCTCTACACCCGTTTGGAGGCAGGAACTATGGCGGAAGCTCCGTCGTCGCAGTTGATTCACCCCTCCCGTATTCCCAACCGGTGGGTACAGCTCATCGCAGGCATCATCGCCATGATGGCGATCGCGAACCTGCAATACGCCTGGACGCTGTTCACCAAACCCATTCAAGCGCATTTTCACGTGAGCCTGGTCGCGGTGCAATGGACATTTACCCTGTTCGTCGCTCTGGAGACGTGGCTGGTACCCTTCGAAGGATATCTGGTTGACAAGATCGGGCCGCGCTTCATGCTGGGCATGGGCTCCATTCTGGTAGCCGCAGGCTGGGTAGGATCGGGATATGCGGAAAGCATCGGCAGCCTGTATTTCTGGTACAGCCTCGGCGGCATCGGCGCCGGCATCGTTTACGGTGGCACGGTCGGCAACGCCCTGAAGTGGTTCCCCGATCATCGCGGGCTGTGCGTTGGCCTGACCGCCGGCGCGTACGGTATCGGCACGGCTTCGACGATTGCTCCCGTTGCCGAGATGCTGAAAACCTCGGGCTATCAACACACCTTCATCGTCTGGGGATGGATTCAGGGAGCTGTGGTCCTGGTCTCCGCTTTGTTCCTCGCCCGGCCGCCCGAGGGATGGACGCCGCCGAACTGGCAAGAGAAAGCCGCCAAAATCAGGGCGAAAGTCAACACCTCGATCGTCGACTTGACGCCCATGGAAATGCTGCGCCAGCCGTCGTTCTACATCATTTACATCATGATGACCATGCTGGCCTTCGGTGGCCTGGTGGTTACGGCGCAGCTCAAACCCATGGCTGTTTCCTATCATGTGGACAAGGTCATCGTGGCGTTCGGCATGTCGGCTGTTGTGGTGGCCATTACTGTCGATCGGCTGCTCAACGGGTTCACCCGGCCGTTCTGGGGATGGGTCTCCGATCACGTTGGGCGTGAGAACGCGATCTTTGTGGCCTTCGTCCTGGAAGCCATTGCGGTGTACGCCCTGCTGCAACTCATCGCTTACCCGGTATGGTTTGTGGTCTTGTCCGGCCTGTGCTTCTTCGCCTGGGGTAACATCTTCTCCCTGTTCCCATCGCTGACCGGGGATCTCTACGGATCGAAGTGGGCCACCACCAACTACGGCGTGGTCTATACCGCGAAGGGACTCGCGGCAGCTTTTGCTGGTCCCGGCGCTGCCTGGATCTACGCCAAGACCGGTTCATGGAGCAAGGTGTTCTGGGCCATGATCGCGTGCGACCTGATTGCCGCGTTTATGGCGTTGCTGTGGCTGAAGCCGCTGGCCGCTCGCGCGGTGAAGGCCTCCAGCGATCGAATATCAGCCGCAGAGGCAGCGAGTACCAAGCTCAAGACCGCCGTCTAGGCAGCAAATCGATCCCAAGCAGCCGAGCGCGGTTCGTGAAGTAGTTGGGAAGGCAACGGCAGAACCTGCCTTCCGGTGCAGCAGCCGGGGAGACAGGTTCCGAGTGATTACTTCTTCGCGGCCTGCAGGCGCTGCTCGAGTCCCGCGAGCTCCTCGCGAAGTGCCTGCGGCAAATGCTTGCCGAATTTTTCGAAGTGCTCGCGGATCGACGGTAGCTCGCCCAGCCAGCCATCCACATCGACACCGAGAAGTTCGACCAGATCGGCGGAGCTCATGTCCAGACCGCGGACATCGAGATCGGCGACTTCCGGCGTGCGCCCGATGGGCGTCTCCTTGGCGTGAACTCTGCCGTCGCAGCGCTCGAAGATCCACTTCAGCACGCGGCTGTTTTCGCCGAAGCCCGGCCAGAGGAACTTGCCGTTCTGGTCGCGTCGAAACCAGTTGACGTAAAAAATCTTCGGCAGCTTCGCGGCATCCGTCGACTTTCCGATGCTGAGCCAGTGTCCAAAGTAGTCGCCCATGTTGTAGCCGCAGAAGGCGAGCATCGCCATGGGATCGCGGCGCAACTGTCCGACTTTGCCGGCGATTGCGGCCGTGGTTTCGCTGCTGAGCGTCGCGCCCAGGAATGTCCCGTGCTGCCAGCTGAAGGCTTCAGTGACCAGAGGAACGATTCCGCCGCGGCGTCCGCCGAAGAGGATCGCGTCGATCGGCACGCCGTTGGGATCTTCCCATTCCGGCGCGATGACCGGACATTGCTTCGCAGCAACCGTGAAGCGGGCGTTGGGATGTGCAGCCTTACGTCCCGATTCCGGCGTCCACGACCGGCGGAGCCAGTCGATCAGATGAGAAGGCTTCGCCTCGCTCATGCCCTCCCACCAGATGTCGCCATCGAACGTCTCGGCGCAGTTGGTGAAGACGGTGTTCGAGTGCAGCATCGCCATGGCATTCGCGTTGGAAGCCATGCTGGTGCCGGGCGCGACGCCGAAGAATCCGGCTTCCGGATTGATGGCATACAGCCGGCCGTCGTCGCCGAACCTCATCCAGGCGATGTCTTCGCCGACGGTCTCGACCTTCCAGCCGGGAATGGTCGGGATCATCATCGACAGGTTGGTCTTGCCGCACGCCGAGGGGAACGCGCCGGTGATGTACTTCACCTGGTCGGCTGGGCTGGTTAGCTTGAGGACGAGCATGTGCTCGGCCATCCAGCCTTCGTCGCGAGCCTGCACCGAGGCAATGCGCAGCGCGTGGCATTTTTTCGCCAGCAGCGCGTTGCCGCCGTAACCGGAACCGTACGACCAGATCTCGCGCGTCTCGGGAAAATGGCAGATGTACTTCGTATTCGGATTGCAGCGCCAGGTTGAGTCAGGTTGGTTGGGCCCGAGCGGAGCGCCGACCGAATGCATGCCGCGCACGAATTCGCCGTCCTCGCCGAGTTGTTCCAGTACGCGCGTGCCGACTCGGGTCATGATGTGCATGCTGACGACGACGTAAGCCGAGTCGGTGATTTCGACGCCAATCCGCGAATGCGGCGAGCCGAGGGGCCCGAGGCAATAGGGCACGACGTACATCGTGCGGCCAGTCATCGAGCCGGAAAACAGGCCCGTGAGCTTGCGCTTCATCTCCACGGGATCTTCCCAGTTGTTGGTCGGTCCGGCTTCTTCTTGGGTTCGCGAGCAGATGAAGGTCAGCTGCTCGACACGCGCTACATCGGCGGGATCGGAGCGGACAAGGTAGCTGTTAGGACGTTTTGCGGAATCGAGGGGAATTGCGGTTCCGGTCAGGACGAGCAGTCGAACCGCCTGCTCGAACTCTTCCGGCGATCCGTCACACCAGTGGATGCGATCGGGCTTGCATAATTGCGCTACTTCCTGGACCCAGCGCTCCAGCCCGTCGTGCTTGCGGCCCGGAGCGGCGGCGTCGAGTTCAATCGTAGTACTGGCCATAGTAAGTTTTTCTCCGTAGTAAAGCCTTCCGTAGTACTGAGCGCGGAACCGGTATCGTTGCTGCTCAAATGTTGTTGGATGCAAAGCGTCGACTGCGAGTCGAATGCGACGCTGGCGTTACCTCAACCGCGTGAGGAACAGGTTCTCGGCCTCCGAAAATCGGCAACAGTAGTTGGAAGGTCAGCCTTTCCCCTTAGTAAAAGTATAGCTGAGCACGCCTTTTTAGCCCTCAAAATCTGCGCTGGCTACCCCGATCGAAAGCCGGCTCATAATGCACCAGAGTCTCGGAAAGGGAACGACTGTCGATTGCATCGCCAAAGTCATTGCATACGCAGATTCCGTTTGCAGATACTGGCCTGTATTCGAGAAGGGAGACAAGAATGGCAGACGATCCCCAGCTTGGCAATCCAGAAAGCCACGCTCGCACTCACCATCATTACTGCGGTGATCTCTTTGGATGCGGCGAAGAAAACGGCACCGGCGTCGTGCGGGAAGATATCAAGGACGCCGCCGTTAGCAGGCGCATCGCCGACCGGCTCCTGCACATGGATGAAATCCGGCAGGAGCAGCTCGGTGGATACCTGACGGCTCGTGGCCAGTCGCGACGCTCGATGCTGCGCGCCAGCGGATTCATGGGCGCGCTGGCTGCCGTCGGTCCATGGTTCAGTAAGCTGGCTTTTGCCGGCGACGCGCCAGAGATCCAAGGAACGAACAGCTGGAGTGCCGCTCCGCAGGACAACGACGAAGGCCACGTACACGTCGTGGAGAGCAACGACAAAACTGTTCACATGGGCGTCTTCGACACCACGCTGGAGCCGATCCTGAAGGTCGATTCCGGCGACACCATCAGCTACGTCAACACCTGGACGCACTTCCTGAACAAGATGCAGCCGGGAGTTCCGGTCGACGCGCTGGCCAAGATTCGTGTGGACAACCCCGGCATGGGACCGCACTCGATCATCGGGCCTATCTACGTCAATGGCGCCGAGCCCGGCGATGTGCTGGAGGTCCGCTACAAGCGCATTCAGCCGCTGGATTGGGGCGGAGTGTTCAACAATCCCGGCTCGCTGGGCACGGGCATTCTGGCGAAGGATTATCCCGAAGGTCAGGTGAAATACTTGAAGCTCGACATGACCAGGATGACGGCGGAGTTCAATCCCAAAATTCATGTGCCTCTGAAACCATTTCAGGGCACGCTGGGACTGGCGCCGCCGGATGGATTTTATCCTCCATTAAGACCCGGCGTGACCAGCTCGGTTCCGCCTGGGCCGCATGCCGGCAACGTCGATTTGAGCGAGATGTCGGAAGGCACGACCATGTTCATTCCGGTGTGGAAGCCCGGCGCGCTGATCTTCACCGGTGACTCGCACGCGGTACAGGGCGACGGCGAAATATGTCTCACCGCGCTCGAGACCGGCATGAAGGAGTTGCGCATTCAGGTCATCCTCCACAAGCAGAAGAATTTTGCCTGGCCAATTGCGGAGACGCCGACGCACTGGATTCCTTTGGCCATGGACAAAGACCTGAATGTCGCGATGGCGCAGGCAGCGCGCAATGCGATCGATTTCCTGTCCGCGCGTGCCGGCTTGACCAAGCTCGATGCCTACGCGCTGTGCAGCATCGCGGTCAGCTTCCGGGTAACGCAGGTGGTGGACATCACGCGCGGCGTGCACGCCATGATTCCCAAGAACCTGTTCGCGCCGGATCTGCGCAAGCAGATGGCGGTCGCCTAACCGATCTTGACGAAGTAATACGCGGTCATGCCGACGCCGATGGCGATCACGATGCGGCGCATGATCGTGGGATTGGCTCTTTGCGCGAAATGCGCGCCGAACCACCCTCCGGTGATTGCGCCCGCGACCATCACCAGGCACTCGGGCCAGAAGACCGCCCGGCCGAGAATGAAAATGAGCACGGCCGCGGCATTGATCACCGCGGCCAGCAGAGTGCGGATGGCGCTCATCGCGTTCATGTCGCGCATGCCGATCGCCGCCAGCATGCCGAGGGTGATGAAGCCGATGCCTGCGCCGAAATAGCCGCCGTAGACACCGATCAGCAGCTCGATCACCGAGGCCACGGCAACCACGCGCCACGACACCCGGCGCCAATCGGCAATGGCGGCGGTCTTACCGGCAAGGGTTCGAATGTTGGGTCCGAAGGCGAACAGCAGCGTGCCGGTAAGCAACAGCCATGGCACCAGGTGCAAAAACACCTTTTGCGGCGTGTTGAGCAGCAGCCAGGAGCCGGCGAATCCTCCGATCACGCTGGTCACAATCAGCGGCACCAGCAGCCGGCGGGGGAAGTCCAGCCGCTTCAGATAGGCTCCCGCACTGGCCGCCAGCCCCGGCCACAAAGCCACCGTGTTGGTCGCGTTGGCTTGCACCGCCGGGAGGCCGGTGGACAAAACCGCGGGAAACGATACAAAAGTCCCGCCTCCGGCGATTGCATTCAGAGTTCCGGCAATTCCTGCTGCAACAAATAAGAACAGCGCCCGACCTAAGTGCAGTGGCAATCGAATGGGCTCCTTCGGCCCGAGGCGCACACCGGCCGCACGGGCAGCGCAACCTGCGGACATGGCTCACGACGTCGCCGTGATCTCGCCGGTTTGCGGGTGATCACATCACAGTTCCCGCGAGTTGGCGCTTGATCCGGGCTGGCGTGATCGGTCGCTTTGATTTTAGATGAACCCACAAGTTTCTCCGGGAAAGGGCCCGGCGCCGCCCGCACCCTCCTCGCCATTGACCCGCGCGCCCGGCACGTCTCATAATTTGTGTGCCTGACGGTTACCGCTACTCACAAGGTGGCTTGCTGTGAACGAGGAGAACAGGAACGCCCGCCGTCCTTTCCAGACGGCCGGGGAGCGGCTCGACGACATGCTGGGCGACGCCTCGACCCGTATCGAGGAAGAAACCCAGTTGCTGATCAAGTACATCAACGACGAACTGGTTCCGTCGATTCGAGAAGGGTCGAGCCGGGCCCTGCGGATTGCCAGCGAGAAGCTGGCCAAGGCCGCCGACCACATGGACTCGAGCAAACAGACCAGGCGTTAGGGCCAGTTTCGCGTTTCCAGTTTCAAATTTCGAGTTGGATGTGTAGTGGGTACTCTTTGAAACTCGAAACTGGAAACCGCAAATCGCTGCCGCTGGTCGTGGTCTTCGCGACGACCTTGCTGTTGTCGGGTTGCGGCGGACACAAAACCGCACGCAGCCAGCCGGTGCCACCTCCGCCGACGATTGGTCCTTCCGAATCGGCATCCTCCAATTCGGCGAGTTCCGAATCCATCCCGCGGCTCGGGCACAACCTCAAGCCAATCTACGTTGAGACCGGATATGCGAGCTGGTACGGTCCTCCCTACAACCGGCGCCGCGGCGCCAACGGCGAAATCTACGACCAGAACGCGATGACCGCGGCGCATCGCACGCTGCCCCTGAACTCCGTGGTACGCGTTACGAACCTCAGCACCGGGCATACAGCACTGGTGCGCATCACCGATCGCGGCCCATTCGTCGAAGACCGCATCATCGATCTTTCGCTCGCCGCGGCCAAAGCAGTCGACGTCTGGCGTCCGGGGACGGCCGAGGTCAAGCTGGAGGTCTTGTCTTCTCCCGCGCCGATCTTCCAGGGCGGACGCTGGTGCGTGCAGATCGGCGCTTTCCACAGCGAGCGCGAAGCCCGCAAGCTGAAAGAAAAATTGCAGGACCGCTATGAAGATGCGAACGTTATCCAGTTCACCGGACCGACCGGTGAGTGGGTGCGCATCCGTCCCGAGGGCGACAACAAGCACAAAGCCGAAGAAGTGGCCAGCCGGACGCATGTGAAAGAAGGTGGAGTTTTTCTGGTGAGGCTGGATTAGAGACAGAAAAAACCTGATTGCCCGGACATCAGTGCTATACTCACCTCGGCTAACCCCCAGCCATTGAAACCGGACCCCCACGCGCGTCGAATCGGTGCGGGATGGGGTGGTCGGTCCCACGCGGGGAATGAAACAAGCGTTCAAGACTGCGTTGCACGGAGTGTTCCTGGTGCTGGCGTTGCCGGCGGCGGCGATTGCCGGATTCGGGCGCATCCCTGCGACATTCGCCATTGGCGCGCATGGGGCCGCCATGGTGCCGGGCATTCTGGGAGATTACTTTCGGATCGCCTATTACAAGCTGACGCTCAAGCAATGTTCGCTACACAGCCGGGTGTCGTTCGGCTCGTTTTTCGCGCACAGCGACGCGGTGCTGGGGCCGGGGGTGTACATCGGGTCCTATTGCATCCTGGGGCGCTGCGCAATTGGCGATCGCACGCAGATCGCGTCGCAGGTGCAGGTTCTAAGCGGGCGGCGGCAGCATAGCCGCGACGAAACGGGTCAGATTACGGGTTCGGCTGAGGGGGAATTTGAGTGGATCGAGATTGGTGCCGATTGCTGGATTGGGGCCTCTTCGATCATAATGGCTCCCATTGGAAACGGCAGCACGATTGGGGCCGGTTCCGTGGTCGTTCGGCCCATGGCGGCGCAGGTCGTCGCGGTGGGCAATCCCGCACGCGTCATCAAGGAAAACTCACTCGCTGTATCGGGTTAATGGGGTAAGGAAGTGCATATGTCCACGTATCCAAAAATGCCGCCGCCTCCGGCGATCGACGACTACAGTATCTATCCCGAGGCGGTGGCGGTTGCGCCGGAACCGGCAGCGCAGGAGCCGGTCAGGCCGGTGCGCCGCGCCAAGCGGCCCGAGTTCTACAAGCCCTTCCATTACCTCCTGCTGGCGTACTTGTTTTTCTATTGCAGCCGCATCCCGGAGTTGGTGCCATATCTCCACGTCGGCGTGCTGCTGCAGCCCATCCTGTTGGCCGGCATGATCATGACCGGCACGACCAAGACGATCTTCAAGACCGATATCGGCAAGGTCATGACGGTGTTCACCCTCTGGGTGACCTTCTGCGTTCCCTTCAGCACCTGGCGCTTCGGCAGCTTCACCACCTGGCAGTTGGCGGTGCAGGCGCTGCTGCTGATGTTTTTCATGGCGGCGTTCCTGCGGACGGCGGAAGACTGTTATCGGGCGATGTACTCCATTGCCCTGGGCATTGCCGCCATCGGCGTGCTGTCGCTGTTTTTTGGCAGCAGCAGTTTGCACGCGGGCGACCCGCGCCTGGGACTTGGCAGCAAGAACGATACCCTGGCGGATGCGAACTTCCTGGCCTTGTACCTGGTTGTGGGACTGCCGTTCATTTACTTCACGACCACGTGGAAAAAAGGATTCGTCAAGCTCGGGCTGATGCTGATGGTGTTGCCGCTGCTGGTGTCGCTGGGCCGCACGGGATCGCGCATGGGACTGCTGTCGCTGGGAATCGGAATTCTTTTCTTCATGGTCTTCGCCAATAATAAACAGAGAGCCTTCCTCATCCTTGGCGGCATTCTCTGCCTGTCTCTGGCGCCGTTCCTGGTGCCGCAAAGGATCCTCGACCGGTTCACTACTTATTTCCAGGCCAACAATTCCGCGCAGGAGGAAGCGGCAGAATCAGCCGCGGCCCGTGAGGAGATGCTGAAACTCGGAGTCAAATTGACATTGGAACATCCGCTGGTCGGCGTGGGACCGGGCGAGTTTATCGACGCGGAGGCCAAAGAAGCGACGGCCGCGGGTAAGAAGGCGGCGTGGCGTTATACCCACAACGCCTACACCGAGGTTTCCAGCGAGACCGGCATTCCCGGCCTGATCATCTTCGTGCTCGCGATGTTCTACTCCTACCACGGGTTGTCGCGTTACCGAAGCCACTTCCCGCGAGCGATCGTGCGGCGCGCAGCGCTCTGTATTCAGATCGCTGTGGTGATGTCAGCCGTGGGAGCGTTCTTCCTCAGCATTGCGTATAGCGGCATTCTGTACGCCATTATGGGACTTTCGGCTGCGTTCCAGCTCGCCGCGTCCAAGGAATACCAGCTGCTGAAAGCAAAGGCGTGAACAGTTCTTCCATGTTGGAGACGCGTGCCGCTTCCGCGCCGCAGTCTCTGCTGGGATCGATCACCCGCTCGGTGCTCTCGCAGGACTCGGCCGAGCGGCGGCTGGAGCTGGCGAAAATCTGGATTGCGCTCGGCCGGCACCGCTCGCTGGAGTTGTGCCGCTTGCCGGGGCGCGTCTGCGCCGCTGCCGATCTGGCGCGCATCCAGCGGCTGGGCGAAGAAATGGCCGCTATCGCCGATTGCGATCCCGAATCCGCCGCCAAGTACATAGATTGCAACTTCTGGCTGCCGTTCAATGCCTTGCGCATTGGCGCGCTGGGACTGCATCGCTCGCGGCCGCTGCGGATTCTCGACCTTGGCTGCGGCCCGGGATATTTTATGGCTTCGGCAGCAGCTTGCGGTCACGATTGCTACGGCATCGACGCGCCTGTCGGCGTGCTGACCGACGTGGAAGCGCGCGTCTATAGCGAACTGCTGGCCGCCTTGTCGCTCTCCGAGCGCGTGAGCCCGCTGCTCATCCAGCGCTTCCAGCCCATGCAGCTTCCCGCCGACGGATTCGACCTGATGACCGCGTTCTGGATCTGCTTCAACCGGCATCAGCAGCGCGACGAGTGGGGCGTCGAGGAGTGGCACTTCTGGGTGGACGACGCACTCGCGCGCCTGGCCGATGGTGGCATCTTGCATCTCGAGCTCAACTCCCATCCCGCGCGCTACCCGTCGCTGGAGTGGTACGACCAGCCGACGCTGGATTTTTTCCGCTCGCTGGGCACGGTACAACGCAACGTCGTCCGTATCGCCAAAGGAAAGCCTGCGGAATGGAAGACCGCCTAGGGGCAGAGGCCGGCCGCATCGGCGTTTGCCTTCTATCCGACACTGTGGGACTCGATGCCGGCACCGAGCGGCAGGTGATGGAGACTGCCCGGCGGCTCGATCCGCACCGCTTCGAAGTTCACGTCGTTTGCCTGGAGGACAGCCCGCAGTTGCGCAGCCTGGAGGGCGTGTGTCATGTCGGACTGTTTCCGACGCTGAGTGCCAACTCGTGGAGCGGCCTGGTGCAGGCGAGCCGCTTCCGCAAATATCTGAAGCAGCATCGCATCGATATTGTTCACGCTTACATGAACAAGACGGCGGCGTTCGCGGTCATGTCGTCGATCGGCTCAGATCGCATCGTGATCACCAGCCGCCTCAACACCGGCTATTGGTACACTCCCACATTGCGGCAGATGTTCCGCGTGCTCAATCGGCGCACCGACAGCATCATGGCGAATTCGCAGGAGGCCAAGCGGATTGCGGTCGAAACCGAGGGCTTGGCTGAAGATCGCGTCGCCGTGGTCTATCAGGGCGTGGACATGGGCCGGTTCAGCATTGGGCTGGGCGATCGCGCGGCGGCGCAACGGCTCGGGATTCCGGCGAACGCGCCTGTCGTCGGCATCGTGGCGAACTTGCGTCCGGTGAAAGATCACCGCCTTTTTCTAAACGCGGCGAGAGTCGTCGCCAACCAAGTCAGCGACGCTGCGTTTCTGCTTGTCGGCCGCGGCGACTTGTATGACGAGCTGCGCAGCTATGCCGGCGAACTCGGCATCGGCGACCGCGTTTTCTTTACCCATGGCGAAGGCCAGGTGATGGACTGGCTGGCGTCGATGTCGATCGGCTGCCTCACCTCGTTCAGCGAAGGGTTTTCTAACGCGATCATCGAGTACATGGCGGCGGGCCTGCCGGTGGTGGCCATCGATGTCGGCGGCAACCGCGATGCAATCGTCGACGGCGAAACCGGCTACCTCGTTCGCGAGCGTTCGCCAGAGGCTTTCGCGAAGCCGATCCTCGAGCTGCTGCGCAACGAGCCATTGCGCGCGCAACTGAGCGCCGCCGGATTTCGCCGCTGTCAGGAATTGTTTGAGGTCGGCAAAACCATCGGCCAGCTGGAACAACTCTATGAATCGCTGATGGCGCAGCGCGCGCGACCATGAACTGGATCAACGGCAGAAACGCGATTGCGCGGGCCATTCGCCTCGACCTGACGCATCCGCAGGTGTACTATGGCCGCGCGCTCCAGCGCTATGTGACGCCGGGAATCCGCTGGCTGGATGTCGGATGCGGCTATCAGATCCTGCCGGAGTGGGCGCTGGCGGAAGACGCCCAGCGCGAGCTGGTCGCGTCCGTCGCATCGCTCACCGGCATCGATGTCGACCCACGCATCGCGGAGCATCCGCTGCTGACTTATCGCGTCTCAGCGCTGGGGGGCGCACTGCCGTTTCGCGATCAGAGCTTCGACCTGATCACTGCCAACATGGTGATCGAGCATATTCGGCAGCCGGAAAAATTTCTCGCCGACATGTACCGCGTGTTGCGTTCCGGCGGAAGACTTCTCTTCCACACGCCGAATTTTCTTTTCTGGATGACGTTCGTTTCGTACTTCACGCCCGACGCGATCAAGAAACCGATTGTCTGGCGGCTGGAGCGACGCCATGCCGACGACGTCTTTCCCACGCATTACACGCTGAACACGCCGTGGCGGATCGAGCGGCTGGCTCGCGCGGCGGGCTTTCAGGTCGAAGAGCTCATGATGGCCGGTTCTAACCGCATCTTCGAGCGCCTGGGGCCGGTGGGATGGGTCGATGCCGTGTTGACCAAAGGCATGTCGACGGTCGCGCGCGGGCGATTGCAGTCGAATATCATCGCGGTGCTGCGGCGGCAGTGATAAACGCTGTTGGCCGTTCGCTCTTGCTGCCCCAGATGTTGGCTCGGCCCATGACACCGTCGCTTGCGGGCAATGCGGCTCGGCTGCGGCCGTCAAAGCATTCTTGCTGGGTCGCGCCGGTCTGATGTTCGGCAAGCGCCAAGGGCAATAACGCCGGCGCTCAGTTGTCGGCAGCCGCCCGTCAGCCTGGTCTGTTCTGGCGAAGAGCGAAAAACGAATAGCGACTTCTCCGATGCCCTCCCGGCAGCTCACCCGTCTAATGAGGGCAACAGCGCAAATTCCGGCAGCATCTCTGCTGGGAGGGTCGAGTAAAATAGGAGTGCCATGAAGCAGCTTTTCGCAATTCTCCTGGTGGGCGTGCTAGGCCTGCCAGCGGCGGCGGCGCCGTTGAGCACCAGCGCGCGCACGGTGATTCCGTCCGCCATACAGCAGATCATTTCGGTGGATTATCGCGACCTGCGCGACTCGCAGACGGCGCAGGCACTGCGCGATCGGGTGATGCCTGACAACGTCAAGCAATTCGAGAACGCGCTGCGCAGCGTCGGCATAAATCCCGACAAAGACGCCGAGCAACTGACGTTCGTGAGCTATCGCGGACCGAAGAACGGTCTGCTGGCCATCGGCATCGCGCAGGGCCCTTTCAACCAGAAGGATTTTCTATCCAAGGCGAAAGCCAGAAAAATCAAGCCGGCAAAATATCAGCTGGCTGACATTTATCCCATGGGCACAGGCATGCAGATGGTGTGGCTGGATCCCAGCACGATCCTGTTCGGCGAGACCATGGCCCTGAAGGGCGCGCTCGATGTGCGCGATAACGGCGCTGAGTCGCTGGCCTCCAACAACACCATCAACGACCTGATCACCTCGATCGAGAACAGCGCCACCATCTGGAGCGTGCTCGATCAGCAGGGCACGCAGAACATGGTGCGCTCGGCGCTGGGCGAGGCCGGCTCGATCACGAACTTCGACTCGGTGAAGAAGCGGCTGTTGGCCTCCGATTACTTGATGAACTTCAATAACGGCGTCACCTTCGACCTGAACGTGAAGACCTCCGACACGGTGACCGCGGCGACACTCTCCGGCCTGATGCAGGCGGGCGTACTGTACAAGCGCATGAGCGGCACGCCGACCGAGAAGCTGGCGCTGGAGAACACCACCGTAGACAGTTCCAACGACGTGGTGACCATGCACTTCAAAACCGACGACCAGCGTTTTCAGGCGCTGCTGAAGTCAGACCTGTTCGCGGCGGTGTCGCGGTAGGTGTAGGCAAAATTGGCCTGGCGGCGAAGATCAACTCGACTTCCGCGCCGCCAGCCACCGCGCGCCTGTTTGTTACAATGCAGACACCGCAGTTGGGCGCTTAACTCAGCGGTAGAGTGCCATCTTCACACGGTGGAAGTCACAGGTTCGAATCCTGTAGCGCCCACCATTATTCTTTTCTTTCTCGAAATGATCTGCCGAAAAACCCCTCGCCCGGTTGGAGATTCGGCTACTCCGCCCGCAAAGCCTGCACGGGGTCGAGCGAGGCGGCGCGTCGCGCCGGCAGGTAACACGCAAGCAGCGCGACGGCGGTCAGGATCAGCGGCACCGAGGTAAAGGTCACAAAATCTGTTGGCGTCACGCCAAAGAGCATGGTGGACATAAGACGCGTCATGACTAACGCCGCCAGCAGGCCGATGCCGATGCCCGGCAGAGTCATCCTCGCGCCATCGCGCAGCACGGAGCCTACCACGTTTGCTTTCTGGGCGCCCAAGGCCATACGGATGCCGACCTCCCGAGTGCGCTGTCCTACGATGTAAGACAAAACGCCATAGACACCGAGGCTGGCCAGCAAAAGCGCGATAGCCGCGAAAATCGAAAACAAGGTCATCGCGAAGCGCTGGCGAGCAATAGAATCGGCAACCATTTTTTGCATGGGTTGAAGATCGTCCACCACCATCTGACTGTCCAGTTGCGTCAGCGCGTGGCGCATGCCCGGAAATACGGACTCCGGTGCAACCGTACCGCTGCTACGAACGAACATATGCGCGCTCTGGGCAACCATGGCGAGGTTGGTAGGGGCAATCTGCTGGAAGGGTTCATAGACTTCGGCTTCGACCAGGTTGAATTTGTCGGGAGCAAGACCGAACTGTTTAAGGTGGCCGACCACACCGACGATCTGATCCGTGCGTTCTCCGCCAGTGGATTGCGGCGAGAAATGCACATATTTGCCAACCGGATTCTGACCGGGGAAGTAGCGGTTCGCAAAACTCTCATCTACTACGATCACGCGCGCGGCCTGTTCGTTATCGGCATCGGTGAAGAAGCGCCCGCGGAGTAGCGGCAGCCGCATGAGCTTCCGATACGCTGGATCCACCGAATAACGAAGCGTGAGCGGAAGATCGGCCTCGTGCTCGGGGCGCGGCATTTCGTCGGTCCAGAACGGCTCCTCGTCATCGCTGCGCAGGGGAAGGGCGCCTGTTTCAAGCGAAGCGCTTTCCACGCCCGGCACTGAACGCGCCGCTGATTCCATCTCACGAAATGAGTTGAGAATGGCCGCGGGAGGTTGCCGCGAGAGAGAAATTGAAGGCGTAATGTCGAACACGATAACGCCGCGCGGATCAAAGCCGGGGTCGACATCCCAAAGCCGCTGCAATGTGCGGATCATAAGCCCGGCGCCAATCAGCAGCACCAGCGCTAACGCCATTTCAACGGTTACGAAGACCGCCTGAGCTTTGGGATGAGCGCCGGCAAGCGAGCGTCCCGTCTGGTTGAGTGTCGCGTTCACATCGGGGCGCGAAATGCGGAGGGCGGGAGCAAGTCCAAACACGACTCCAGCCACAACGGAAATGAGCAACGTAAATAGCAGGACGCGTCCGTCAATCGCAACGTTGTCTGCGCGGGGCAGCATGGTTGGGATAGCCGCGACCGCAGCTTTTGCCCCCCAGAAAGCAAACAACAATCCGACGGCGCCGCCGGTGCAGGCCATAACCAGGCTCTCGGTTAGAAGCTGGCGGACTAAGCGGAACTGACGCGCGCCCAAAGCTACACGCACGGCGAACTCGCGTTGTCTTGTCGTCGAGCGGGCCAGTTGCAGGTTGGCGACATTCACGCACGCGATCAGCAACACAATCAGCACGGCGCCCATAAGTACCCAGAGAGCGGGTCGCACATCGCCCACAATCTCGTCCTTGAGCGGAACGATGGTGGTTGCGATGCCGGCGTCGACGTCAGGGTACTCAGCCTGCAATCCGCGATTAACGCGTTCCATATCCTGGCGCGCCATCGCCAGAGTCACACCCGGTTTCAGGCGCGCGAGGGCGTCTGTGCCCCAGGCCGAACTGCGATTGCGGAACTGCGGCTCGGAGAATTCACCGATTGGCGTGTAGACTTCGGATGGACGGAAGTTCCATTGGCGCAATTGAAAGCTCGCCGGCACGATGCCGATTACCGTGCGAGGTTTTCCATCGAGGACGATCGCTCGTCCTACAATGTGAGGGTCCGAGCCAAACTTCCGCTTCCACAGTCCCTCCGATATCATCACCGTCGGATCAGCGCCGAGCCGGTCGTCATCGGCGCCGAACGTCCGGCCCAGTACCGGTTTGACGCCTAAAATCTCGAAGAAACCTGCCGAAAGCATCTCCGCACGCAGGTTCTCGGCCTCACCCAGACCGGTCAATTTGAACGTGTCCTCGCGGTAGGCAGCCATTGCGTCGAAGGCGCGGTTGTCGCGCTGCCAGTCCAGAAAATTGAGGTAGGAAATCGAACCATTGACGAAGTTCGGCTTGTGATGAAACAGCGTGACCAGGCGCTCAGCGGCGGGATAAGGCAGCGGATTGAGCAGCACTCCATTGACGACCGAGAAAATGGCCGTGTTGGCCCCGATGCCCAGCGCCAGCGTGAGAACCGCAACGATGGCGAAGCCGGGCGACTTTCTCATGTGCCGCACCGCGTGTTGCAGGTCCTGAAGCAGGCCGTTCATTGAAACTCCGGTAAGAGTAATAAGCAATCCTGATGCCGGGTTACGACTAGAAGCCCATATGGAATGAGAGGCTTACAGAAGGCGCAGGACCGCCCCAGCCCGTGGCCTGTTCGCCCATGAACTTGTGCGTTCGAAAGCGAACAATTTGCCTCGCACTCGCCGGCGGCCGCAGCGCACCGTGCAATTATCAGTTGACTCGTGCTGCCCTTAGCGGAGAGTATTTTTGCGGAGGAGCGGATGCGACGGTCGATCTCGGTAGCAAGCGTGATCCTGTTGTGGTGCTGCATTGCGAATCTGGCAGCCGCACAGGCTGGTACTCCATCGCAAAGGGAAACTTCGCAGGGACCAGAGGCGCCCAGCCAGCCGGTTCCGGTGCAAGGCCCACACAATCCACCCAGCACACCAAGGCCGCCCGACATGGTGTGCTTCGGCTACGGTCCTAGCTGGAGCATTCAGTTCGTCAACGGCGATGCCCGCTATCTTGGAGTCAACCAGCCCGATCAGTATTTCCGCGGCAGCTTCTACTGGATTCCGAACGAGCGCGAGTGGGATTGGCATCGCCAGAATGGACTGCCGGAATCGAACGGTCAGTTTGCACTTTCCGCCTCCATCAAGAAAGGAACATGCACCGATTCGACTACGAAGCGGACCTATCCCTACTCCGCCCAGGCGAACCTGCCAACCGGTGACATTGTGAGCGGTTGCTGCCGCAGGCTGCGGCACGGGGAAGCGCCCATTGGCAAGCACGGTTTCCCGGCGAGCGAGGACACACCGAACGGGCCTTCATCGCCGCCGCCGGGCGGAACGCAATCCAACCCGCCGCAACCGACGCCTTGACCATGCTTGGCGAGGTTTCTTTCAATGAGGTTCGCTCGACTGGGTTGCGGCGTCGGGAATGCGCTCCAGCATCAGAATTTCTTTTTCGCGGTACGTCGAGCGCCCATACTCGCGATACCCGCACTTTTGCGCCAGACGAATCGATGCAGCATTGTCGGGATGAATCAGGCACACCGTGCGTGCCTGGCCAAAATGCTGATCGCCCCATGCCACCATGGCGCGAACTGCCTCCGTCCCGTAGCCCCTGCCATGAAAGCCGGAGCACAGGATCCATCCGATCTCGGGCGTGTCCTGGATCGGAGGATCGATCTCGCGCTTGAAGTCAGCGAAGCCTGCCTCGCCGATGAAATTTTCGCTCATTTTTTCTTCGATGGCCCAAAGGCCGTAGCCCCTCAGCGTCCAATGCCCGACGTAACGCAAAATTCGCGCCCAGACTTCTTCGCGGGTCTGCAATTTGCCGGTGGTGTGCACAACCACCGCAGGATCGGCCCACATCGCACAGCAAGCGTCGAGATCGGACGGGCGATGGCCGCGCAGGCGCAAGCGCTCGGTTTCAAGGACGGGAACGTCAACCGTCAAACGCACCGATTGGCTCATGGATCACCTCTGTCCGTGAGTCTCACGTCACCAAGTTAAAGCACCGAGGCATAGTGCTGCTGGGATTTGTTTCCTCAGTGCCTCTGTGGTTCAACATTTCCGGCTAAAATGAAAAAGACCCGCAGCGCACCGCGCCAGCGGGTCTCTTCCGGTTAGCTGTTGGGATTGGCCTGAGGCTGTCCACCCTTCGTGGCCCCAGCGGCAGACACGATCCAAACCCACACGGCACCGTCTTTGGCGCAATGGGGTGGAAATCAGCTGTCTTGCGAGGAATTAGAGCGGAAGCCCTAAGCCTCAGCCACCTCACTTGAGAAACTACACGGACAATCAGATATCATATTTTGGATCACCCTCCTTTCCAGTGTATTTCGAAGTTAGCATTCCCTCTTGGTGCCGTCAAATTGAGAGTTGATGAATGCAGGTGAGACATTTTGGTCAGCAGCTACCGGCGCAGGACGATCGCAGTGAGTGGAATTCAGGGGCGTGCTGAAGCAGATCGGGCCGATTCCCTCTAGAATGATAAGGGCAAACGAGAACAGCTCCAATTTTTGCCAACATCTCGCCGTCATGCTTTTTGCAGGCGCCGTGAGTCGGTATAGCAGGCCTCTGCATCTGCCTTATACTACGGTTCGTTAAAACCGACGCTACATGACAAGGTTCCTGACTACCACACTTTGCCTGCTCGCATTGACCTTCGGCGAGAGCGCCTGCCTGTTCCGCACGCGAGTTGTGGAACCACGGACCAGCACGGCCAAGCTGGAAACGGCAACGAAGGACCAATTGGTGGATTACATCAACACCGAAGCAGCCAAAATCAGGACCCTGAATGCGACAGTGGATATCGCAGCCTCAGTAGGCGGCGAAAAAAAAGGCAAGGTGACCGAATATCAGGAGATTCGCGGCTACATTCTGGTACGCAAGCCGAACATGCTGCGAATGATTGGGCTGTTTCCCATTGTGCGCAACAAAGCGTTCGATATGGTCAGCAACGGCACGACCTTCGAATTATCCATACCGTCGAAGAACAAGTTTTACATCGGACACAACGCTGTCATTTACTCAGGCAAGAATCCGCTGGAGAACATCCGTCCGGAGATCATTTACGAAGCCTTATTGCTGCCGGACCTTAATCCTCAGACCGATATCACGGTGCTGCAGCAGGGAGAAGAGGAAGTTTACGACGCGAAAAAGAAGCGTACTCTGCAGCAGCCGGACTACATCATCGACGTGGTCCATCGCGGCGACAGTGGCTGGGCGCTGGCCCGGCAGATCGTATTCGATCGCACCAACCTCACGGTGCACCAGCAGCTGATCTACGACGACCATGGCGCAGTCGCCACGGAGGCAACCTACCAGGTCTACCAGGATTACAACGATGTAAATTTCCCGCGCGTGATCGAAATCAAGCGGCCGCAGGAGGAGTATTCCATCCGCCTGACGGTGGACAAGCTCGTCATCAACGAGCCGCTGCGGGATGATCAGTTTGCGCTGCAACAGCCAGCCGGCTCGCAATTGGTCAATCTCGACCAGCCTCAGGCCAATCAGGCGGCTGCCGCTCAAGCGGGAACCTCGGGCTCGCCCGAAGGCCAGGACAGCCCCGCCAAGAAATAGTCGGAACGATACAAGTAACTATAGTTTTATCAATGCTATGCATATTTATTAAGATATATCTTGACATGAGATATATCTTACGATATATCTTTTCTGAAGGAGATTTTCCATGATTGTTTTTCGAATTCAGGAACAAGAGACATATGGCGAGCGATTCGCGGAGCGCGGTCACGGGCCCTGTGGACAGGGGCGGCGCGGCTTCGGCGGCTGGCGCCACGAACACCGGCACGGCGGCGGCCGCGAGCGCATGTTCGATCCCGGCGATGTGAAGCTCGTCATCCTCAAGCTGCTGTCAGAGCAGCCCAGCTACGGATACCAGTTGATGAAGACGATGGAGGAGCGGCTGGCGGGCGGATACACGCCGAGCGCCGGCATCATATATCCCACGCTGACGATGCTGGAAGAGGAAGGCCTGGCAACATCGGCGGTGGAGAACAACAAAAAAGTGTATTCCGTAACTCCCCTTGGAACGCAGTATCTGGAGGAGAACAAACGCCGCGTCGAGGCGTTATTCGAGCGTCTGGAAGAGGCGGAGCAAGGATTTCGGCGCGGCCGTTCGCCGGAGATCATGAAAGCGTTCCAGAACCTGCGCGGCGCGGTAATCGCCCGGGTTTCACGCGGCGCCGTAACGCCGGAGCAAATTACAAGCATCGCCGACGCCATCAACCGGGCGGCCCAAACCGTTGACGAACTCTAGGCTGACGATCGCCGGGGCGGGTGCAACGGTCGGCGTGTAGTAACAAACATCCCGCCCCAGTTCCGGACGGGAGCGGGATGTTCTGGCGATCCATCTGCAGAGCAGGGTTTGCGGGCGGCCTCGCGAGCGCGAAAAAGCCAATAGCGGCTTTAACGCTTCGATTGCCCGCGCGCCAGCTTCTTCACCTTGCGTTTCTGCGAGCCGCGCGCATAGCTGCGCGGCGCCTTGGGCGCGGCTTTTTTTCGCGCCGTGCGCTTG
>Ga0335073_10000582_pt1 | contig 47054 bp, 38 predicted proteins | sample Lox_Sample_22_FD_207093 | JGI IMG/M metagenome (GOLD analysis project Ga0335073, IMG submission 207093) | Soil microbial communities from Loxahatchee National Wildlife Refuge, Florida, United States - Lox_Sample_2.2 | ecosystem: Environmental > Terrestrial > Soil > Wetlands | place: USA...
CGGCGTCGTGGCTTTGCCGTCGCGCGTTACCGGATTGGCCGCAACCTCCATCAGGCAGGAAATCACGTTCATGTTCGGCTTATACGCTAGCTCGAACTCTTCCCAGCGCGATGCTTGCTTGGGATTATCCTGGCGTTTGATTTTTATGATGACGGATTTCTGATTGGCCATTAGCTTCCAGCTCTTAGAATCCTGAAGTTTAACTCCCTAATCCGCGGTTCTGCTCGTGCTTCGACCGAAATGCAAACACCACTGCTCCCGCGAACCACAAACCGGCGCTTACCGCATCCAGTGATTCATGCCTATGCCAAAAACGAATGGCATTGAAAATCGCCAGAGCAAAGTATAGGATGCTGGCCCCGATTTCCAACCAGTCTCGTCTTGGCGTGCTGGCCGACACGGAAGCTCCTAATATCTTGTTGCCCGCCGAGGAATCAACGAATATCCACCGGTTCGATCCTATACCGCACAATTCCCGAAACGGACACCATTACAACAAAAACCACTGGGAAGGGCACGAGTTCCACTCGTGCCCTTCCCAATTGATCTAATACTTCCTCGCTCGCGGCGGAATCAACGAAATGTCCACCGGCTCGAATTCAAACTTCGGCTCGTCCGCATCGGGCGCGAAATAGGCTTTTGTCGTCTTTAACCAATTCTTGTCGTCGCGCTCGGGAAAGTCCGGTTTGTAGTGCGCGCCGCGCGATTCATCCCGCATCGCCGCGCCCTGCGCGATCACGCGCGAAAGCTGCAGCATGTTATAGAGCTGCCGTGCGAACGCAATCGTCGTATTCGCCCACTGCGAGCGGTCACTCAAATTAATGTGGCGGAAGCGCTCCAGCAACTCAACCAGCTTCACATCCGTCTCTTGTAACGCCTTGTTATAACGGATGACTGTGCAATTCTTGGTCATCAGCTCGCCCAACTCGCGCCATAGCTTGAACGGATTTTCTTTCCCATCCGACTTCATCAGGGTGGCATTGTTTTCTTCTTGATGCTTACGCTCCGCATCAAAATGCCCATTGCTCGGCGCAGCGGCGGCGTTGCGCGCATACTGTACCGCCGCAGGCCCAGCCACGAACCCACCATAGATGCACGACACCAGCGAATTTGCTCCCAGCCGGTTTGCCCCGTGATACTGATATTCGCTTTCCCCCGCCGAATAAACTCCCGGAATATTCGTCGCCTGATTGAAATCGACCCACAGTCCGCCCATGGTGTAATGCATGCCGGGGAAAATTTTCATCGGCGTGTCGCGCGGATCGTCGCCAACAAACTTTTCGTAAATCTCGAGAATTCCTTCCAGCTTGCGGTCCAGAATCTTGCGATCGACATGGGTCAGATCGAGATAGACCATCGGCTTCCCGTCGATCCCAAGGTTGTACTCGTAAACCACCTTGAAGATCGCGCGCGTCGCTACATCTCGCGGCACAAGATTCCCGTACTTTGGATACCACTCTTCGAGGAAGTACCAGCGCTCGCCCTGCGGAATCGATTTCGGATCGCGATGATCGCCAGCTTTCTTCGGCACCCATACGCGTCCGCCCTCACCGCGCGCCGACTCCGACATGAGCCGTAGCTTGTCTTCGCCAGGGATCGACGTCGGATGCACCTGAATAAATTCGCCGTTCGCGTAATAGCACCCCTGCTGATATAGCGCTGACTGCGCCGACCCGGTGCACACGACCGAGTTCGTCGACTTGCCAAAAATTGCGCCGATCCCGCCGGTGCAGATAATGATCGCGTCGGCAGGAAACGTCCGCACTTCCATCGAACGCAAATCCATGGCGCAGATGCCGCGGCACACGCGATTTCCATCGAGCACCGCGGATAAAAACTCCCAGTGCTCGTATTTCTTCACTTTGCCTTCGGATTCGTAACGCCGCACCTGCTCATCGAGCGCATAAAGAAGCTGCTGGCCGGTGGTCGCGCCGGCAAATGCGGTGCGGTTATACAAAGTGCCGCCAAAGCGGCGAAAATCCAGCAGTCCTTCCGGGGTTCGATTAAACGGCACGCCCATGCGGTCCAGCAGATCGATGATTCCCGGCGCGGCCTCGCACATGGCTTTCACCGGAGGCTGGTTGGCCAGAAAATCGCCACCATAAATCGTGTCGTCAAAGTGCTTCCAGCAAGAGTCGCCTTCGCCCTTTAAGTTTTTCGCGGCGTTAATCCCGCCTTGCGCACAAACCGAATGCGAACGTTTAACCGGGACAATCGAAAACAAGTCGACCTGTCCGCCCATCTCTGCGATTTTGATCACCGCAGAAAGACCCGCCAGCCCACCACCAATCACGATAATTTTTGGAGTCGTTGCCATGAACCTATCCGGAATTTTCTACTGCGTTGCTTGCGGTCCCATCTCGACCATGTGTGCGCCTGCAGGATCAGTCGGCTGTTGCGGATAACTCGCGCGAAACGTATAAAGGCTGGTCACACCCACCGCGCTCATTACCAGGAAAAATGCCACGCACACTTTTAAGAAACTGCGCTGCGCTTTTTCTCCCGGAATCAATCCCCACTTCGCGCAGAACAGCCAGATGCCATAAGCAAAGTGCCATGACGCGCAGATGAGGCCGATTGCGTAAAACGTCAGCAGCCACGGCGAAAACAATTCCGCCTGCACTTTGCCGAACGAAGCGCCGGGAAATTCGTGCAGGTCGACGCCTGTGAACCGCATCGTCCACGTGTGCCAAATGATGTACGCAAACGCGATGATCCCCGTCCAGCGCTGCGCGGTATACATCCAGTTTCCGGTCCATGAGTATTCGCCGAGATTGCTCTCGCCGCGATACCAGATATAGATACCGTACAGCGCGTGAAACAAAATCGGCAGCCAGATGCCGAACAGCTCCAGGATCGGCACCAAAGGAAGTCCAGCCAAAAACCGCACCTGCCTCGCATACGCGGCGGGCCCGCCAATCGCCGAGGCGTTCGAAATCAGAATGTGTTCGAAAAGAAACGCACCTACCGGAATAATTCCGGTCAGGGAATGCAGGCGGCGCAACCAGAATGAATATCCCTGGCCCGCCCGCAACGGAGCCACTCCGGCTTTGATCGCCGGAGCCGAAGCACTTGCCACAGAGAACGCTCCTTATGAGTTCAGCAATGAATGAAGAACTTTTTATTATCCGGTCGCAGGAGAAGGGAAGTCAAGAAAGGCTGTGAGTTCCTCCACGACGACAACGCACCGGCCGCACCTAAACGTGCTTAGCCATTCTCACAACCTGCAGCACCTGGCCATCCCCGAGCGGCGCGTCCAAATTCTCGATAGCTGTATAGCCACGAGCTTCGTAGAACGGCACTCCGCTCAATGTCGCGCCCATCTCCAAACGCGAGAATCCGGCAGCAATGACGGCCGCCTCGCATGCATCCAGAATCATCGTTCCGATTCCTTGCCGCGCCCATGAAGGATGCACAAAGAAGGCGCGAATTTTGGCGGCATCGTGCCGGGGATCAAGAGGCGCATCTTGCCGCCCGCTCCAGTGGTCGCCGCCAAAAAGTGTCTTGCGCTTGCTCCATCCGCCGCAGCCCACGGTCCTTACTTCGCCCAGTTCGCCTTCAGCCTCGGCCACAAAATACGTTCCGTCCGTGATGAGTTGGCTGTCCACCCCGTACACAGTTTGGAGGGCACGCTCGATTTGTGCCAGCGTGTAATCCTGCGCTTGCAGGCCCCTCACCGAGGCATTGATCAACTCTCGCAGAACAGGAATGTCTTCCGGCTTGGCTTGCCGAATCCGGATGCTCATTTACTTCATTATAGGAATGTCGATGGCAAGCAGCCTTACGTGCCAGCTCGCCTCAGCAAGTTGACTCAACGGACGCTTCCATTCTTTCTGTACCAATCCAAAAAGTTTCGGAACGCCGCCCCGCGATGACTGTATTTCGCTTTCTCCGCGGTCTTCAACTCAGCAAAGGTTTTTCCGATCTGCGGAAAGAAAAACAAAGGATCGTAGCCAAATCCATTATTTCCTCGAGGCGCATCGAGAATCACTCCCTCCGCTTGCCCTCGAAATACTTCCAAGGTTTGTCCGTCGCGAGCCGCCGCAATCACACACACGAATCGCGCCGTGCGCTTTTCGGGAGGAATACTTTTCAGCTCTCGCAGTAATCGGCCATTATTCGCTTCATCGTCTGTATTCTCGTTCGCCAAGTGCGGGACGTCTGCCGCGTATCGTGCGGAGTGTACGCCCGGCGCGCCGCCGAGCGCATCAACTTCCAACCCAGAATCATCCGCGAGAACAATTTCTCCCGGCACATACCGGCCGTATTCCTCGGCCTTTTTGCGCGCGTTCGCCTCGAAAGTCAATCCATCTTCGACCACAGGTGGAAAGCTGGCAAAGTTGGGAATCCCGGCGATCTCAATCCCAAACGCGGCTGCCGCTCCAGCAAAATCCCGCAACTTGCCCGGGTTCGAAGTCGCTATCACGATGCGTGTCATTTTCAGAGGGGCAGCTAACGAAAATCTTCCATACAGAGATTTCCACAAGTCAATCTTCCGGCTGGTGGTCGTGCGCGATTTTACAGGAAATTAACTTGCCTGAAACCTGCGGGCAGTATGGCTTCGCTAAACTTTGCTTATTCGAGGTGGAACTTAACCTTGCCGGCAAGGGGGCCTGCACGAGAGACGGCGTGCGGGCCCTTTGATTTTAGGCGGGTGCAACCGCTTCGCCGCGGCGTTGACTCTGCAATTCGCTGAGAAAAGCGTCTTGGTTGAACGAGTAGTGGTTCCGCAGCAGATGAAGAAGTGGGTCGTCGGCGTCTTCCGTTCGCGCCAGCGGGATTGCAACCCCACCCTCCTCGGCTCTCAATGCCCGTGGCAGAACTGAAATCTCGGGAACGATTCCCGGCTGGCTGGAGAGAAATTCAATGAAACTCACGCGCGCTTTCGGCTGATCGGGAGAAGCCATAATGAACTCCAGCCCCATGCCGTATTCCGGATGCATCACCCGCACAATCGTATCGGCTTTTTCTTCCTTGCTTCCCGCTTTCAGGCTAAGCGTAACGAGAGAACCTTCCGGGAACGGCGCCCGCGTTTCCACGTAACATCCGCCCGCGCTCAAATCGGTGAGCTTGCAAGAAGGCATTGGGTCCGGCGTCTGCGGCGGGCCGGTTGGTGCGCGGTCTGCAATCCAACTCTTTACCGTCGCTCGCAGTTCATCCGAAGCTTCTACAAAGCGCACCCCGATTTCTCCATTGGGATTGGTCCAGGTGACCTCGCCTTTTGCTTCGATCTGTTGGTCTGTCTCCGGAAGCGTGAAACGTGCAGTCATGACAGCCGAAGCATTCAACGGCTGCGCCGCCAGCACGTGCATACCGTTTTCGCTGAGATCGAGCAGGATGCCCTCGACCTCCTGACCGGTTTGCAGTTTAAGCTGAATCGGGGCTTGCACTGGAACTCGAAACGACCGGCGATGCCGTTTCATCAGCGCTGCCACCGCGCTTAAAGTACCCTCCGCTGATTGCTCCGAGACCGGCTTGTAGAGCACAAAGTTCGCGCCTTTGCGCAGCAGGTTGCGCAGTTCGTTTCGATCGCTTAACAAGGCGATGGTTACGGCGCGGTCGCCGGAGAAGGACTGCTCTACAGCTTGCAGAACTTGCTCGGCAGTATTGGGATGGTCGAAGTCGACAATCACCGCATCGAATTTCTGTTCGCGAAGCAGGGATACGGCTTCCGCGTCCTCACAGGGAACGAGGCTCACGCCGAAGATGGACAAAACCGGCGTCAGAGTTGCAGCCGTTTGGTTATCCTTTGAAACCAACAATGCTTGAAAATTCATAGTCCGCTCGTCTGAGCGCAAAATACTGCCCTGACTCTACGGCCAACGCGGCGCTGAAGGGCGACTGGGCTTGCCGCTGGCCGACGCCCCTGCCGACGCCGAGGCGGCCTTGGCCGCGGTAGGCTCTTCGACTTCCGCCAGAACGGCTGCGTCGTCTTCTTCGATATCTGCCAGCAGAGGGGCAACTTCGCGCAGCTTTTCCGCCGCCTGCTGCAATGCCTCAATCTGCTTTCCAAGCTGGGCGTACTTCGCCTGCTTCTGCCGCAAAACCTCATGAATATCCTTCATCACAACCCCCTGGGGCGAATGTAAGGAGGCCGCCGCAAATGGTCAATCGTATTCCCGGTGGACATATTACGGCAGTAACTCATAGAGGGGAGATTTTGGGACGGGATTTACTTCTCGGAAATCACGAAGTTCACGACCGCGTTGCCACTCTCACTCACAGCCACGCTTTTCTGCCAGGTGCGCGGCTCGCCGAAAACCGGCCGTTGCACCTTGCGCTCGGTGAGCACGTCGTACGCGGCTTCCTCGCGCAACACTCCCCAACCTTCGTGCCAGGCCACGATCTGGTATTGCCCGGGGGGAACATCTGTGAGTTCAAATTTTCCGTTCTCGTCCGTGACGGTGTAGTAGGGATGCGGCGCGACGATCATTTCCGCATTCATCCATACGTGCCCGCCATTGCACTTCAAGTTGACCACGCCGGCATTATCCATAGGGCGGGACACGACTTGATCGACGAAAGGGAACGGCAGGTTGTAGCTGGCCGCCCCATCCATGTGAATGGTGTGCAGGGTCGCATCGGAGCTTTTCATCTGCAGCGCGAAGTTCTGCGGAACAAGCAGAATGTGAGGCTCATAGCGGCAATGCCTCTGATCGAGAAACCGCCGCTCCGGCGGCAGATCGAAGGCTTTGCCTTCGGTTACATTTTTCAAGAAGACAACCGTGTTCTTGACGCCGCCCTGAGAACTCACAATCAGGCGCTCGAGATCGCGTGTCTTTTCCGAATTGGGATCGCAAATCTGCGGATCTTTGGTGATGGGGAACGTGGCTAATTTCGGCACCGGTCCGGACCACTTTACCATACCTCTGATCGTGCCGCCGTTCGCGACGGAGATGACCCTGTAATTCGATTGCGCTGCTGCGGAGCCACTCAGGGCCACGACACCGCACAACAACAAACCTGCCAGGCCTCGGTTCATCCCCCACCTCGTTAGTAAAATGCTAACCATCGAGGGGAAGCGGAGCAAATAACCGAGGTAACGTTTTTGTTGCCGGGTGCAACGATTCGTGACAACGCGGAAAGGCTTATTTCTCGCGCTTTTTCGCGCTTCGAGCCCTGGGTTTCTTGCTCTTGCTCACCGCTTTCGCGATCTCTGGCAATTTGCTCAGCAGGGTTGAATACTTCAGCCAGAGCCGGTGATCCACGGCCGGAATTCCGCTGACGATAGCGCCCGGCGCAATGTCTCCCGCCACTCCACTTTGCGGCGTGACGATGGCGTCGTCGCCGATCTTGAGGTGTCCGACCACCCCAGCTTGCCCGGTCAGAATCACCCGATTGCCGATTTCCGTCGACCCGGCCAGCCCAACTTGCGCGGCCAGCAGCGCGTCTTCGCCGATACGTGATCCATGCCCCACTTGAACCAGGTTGTCAATTTTCGTTCCTCGGCCGATTCGGGTTTCGCCTACGCTGGCTCGGTCGATGCAGGAATTAGCCTGAATCTCGACGTCATCTTCAATGACAACCGGCTGGGGCTGGGGGATCTTCTGCCAGTGTCCAGATTCATCTTTGGCAAAGCCCAGACCGTCTCCGCCGATCACAACTCCATTTCCCAGAACTACCCTGTTTCCGATGCGGCAGCCCTCCCGGATGACCGCATGGGAGTGGGCGAAAAAAGTGTCACCAATAGTGACTCCAGGGTAGACAACAACGTGCGCCATCACCACCGCGTTTTTGCCGATGGAAACATTTTCTCCGATCACCACGTAAGGGCCGATGTGGGAGTTTTCCCCAATCCGTGCCGAGGAATGAATCACGGCGGTCGCGTGAACTCCCGCGGGGTAGGAAGGCCCCTGATAAAACAACTGTGCACAACGCGCAAACGCCAGATAGGGGTTCTGGCTGCGCAGCATTGCGGTTGGCAGAGCAGGGAAGTCTTCGCCCAGAATCACCGCCGAAGCGCGCGTCTTCCGTGCCGCGGGCGCATATTTGGGATTGGCAAGAAAAGTAATCTGCCCCGGCTTGGCCTCTTCAATTCCGGCGACACCGGTGATTTCCGTGTTGGGGCGTCCGTTCTCCAGCCTCGCGCCGAGAGTCGAAGCAATGTGTGAGAGTTTCATGGGAGATTGTCGAACTTATCATAATTGTCATCCCGATCGGAGCGGAGGGGTTTGCAGCTCTGCAGCCCGCTTCCTGATTTTTTGGAGATGACTCTACTGGCCGTAAGTTCGACTGGATGCGAGTATGTACAAAATGCCATTAGTTTTATGGCATAATGTACCAATGCATTCCGCTTCTTCGCACCACCAGCAAATCGGCCAATGGCTCGGCCTGCGCCCGCCGCGGACCGAGCAGGAACTGCTCGATATCGTCGAGCACCAACTGCCCGCCTCTTCGATCAAGCGCCTGCTGGCCCTTGGCATCACACGCGCCGAAGTCGATTCGCTGGTGATTCCTCTGCGCACTCTGCAGCATCGACGTTCTCGCCATCAAAAGCTCACCGTCGACGAATCCGACCGCGTGTTGCGCCTCATGCGTGTGCTTTCGCAGGCAGAAGATTTATATGGATCTCGCGAACGCGCTCTCGCATGGCTGCGGCACGCTAATCCCCGGCTTGGCAATCGCGCCCCGCTCGAGCTCCTGAAGACCGACGCCGGAAGCCGCATCGTCGACGAGCTTCTCCTGCAAATTGACGAAGGCATGTTCGTCTGATGCTGCTCTGGCGCATCAGCCGCCATTTTGATCTCCACGGCAAAGGCGGTGTTTACGCTCCCGGCCGCTGGCATCATCGTGGCGCTCCCATTGTCTACCTTGCCGAAAGTCCCGCCGGAGCGCTGATCGAAGCCTGCGTCCACACCAGCGCCAACGATGTCCCGCCCAGCTACACCTTGCTCGCCTTGCAAGTGGAAGAATCGATCTCACGAGAAACCGTGGATCCGAAGACGCTGCCCGAAGATTGGATCGATCATGTGAAGTTTACGCGCGACATCGGCTCGGGCTGGCTCGAATCGCTGCGCACGGCTCTACTGCGAGTTCCAAGCGCGCTCATCCCCGTAACATTCAATGTTTTATTAAATCCGCTTCACGCCGACGCCGCGAAGATCAAGGTTGACGCGGCTTACAGCTATCCGTTTGATCCGCGAATCAAGCGTTGAGACTTTTAGGTAGTGGCAAGCCCAATTCAGTCAGCCAAGCATGGCCAGGGGGCAGCATCAGAGGTGTAATTCGTCGAGCCGGGCTATGGTTTAACAACAACCTCGATCGAATTCGATTTGACTGGAAGGCCGCTCACCGGATCCTTCCGCTCAATCTGTATGCTGTACGTTTCCGGAGTGCTCAAGTCGAAAAGTCTATTAAGCAAAAATTCGTCTTTGAGAGTTGCCCCGGGTTGCACACTAAAGGTGGGGCCGCCCGAGGTGTGGATATTCTCTTCCGGCCTCATGTTTTCCACTGGCTCACCCGTGAAAATCTTGTAATACCTGGTTTTGGGGACTGGTCTACCGTGAGGGCCACTGACCCTGACCAGGTATCCAGAGATCTCGGCCTGATCCTTCCCGTTCGACCGCCAGATAGGAACCATCTGACTTGAGATGTTCTTAACAACAATGTTTACCTCAATGGCCTTGCCCCTATCCGCTACCTGCGGCGACGCACTAATCTGAATTGCGATTGTGGCAGGGGGCGTGGAACTTGAGCCGTCTGCGGCTGAGACGATTACACCGATACACAACAAAGGAGCGAACACATATATCGCCGTCTTCATCGTTCCCCAACTCTCGAGATCAGCCTCGCTTTCCGAGATTGCCGAGAGGCCAAATTCTATTCCCCGAACATCGGAACCTGTCTCGTGTCGGAAACTCCGCGCCGTTGCCGCCGCGTCGCCCCGATCACTGCCAGCACAGTCAAAGACTCCAGCGCGCTTCGTGGCACAAACATCCGCTGAATATTCGAGCGCAGATCCGGCGGATTGATTAGGTAACCCTCCGCGCCCGCCAGCGCCAGATCATTCGGCATCATGCCTTCAAGAATTTCGCCGTCTTTGAACTTCAGTCGTACCCAAAGCCCTTCGGTTCGGGGACGCGTCGTGAAAGTCTTCCGCCCCAAACCCTCCGTGTCACCGAACTCGCGCACAAAAAATACGACCTTGATGTCGCGCAGTTCGATCGCCACCACATTGCCGGCCGTATTCAGCAATTCCAGTTTGCCTTCGCGCACAAAATTCGCCGGCGCGACGTAGCCATTGGCCGTATCGCGGTCAACTTTCCTTACAACTACTTTTTTGTGGGTCGAAGGCATAAGGGCGCGCGACAACGACAAAAGCCGCAGTCTGACCTCATCACATTCTCACACTTTGCCGCGAACAACAGGAGTCATCTCCTTCCCAGTAGCCAAATTGTTAACGTTGTGATATTTTCACTACGTTGTCGGCGTCCGTCCGAACCCGTATAAGTCTAGAAGCAAGAGCAGCTTACGTGGAACCTTACACGCGCCGCGAGCGGCTCGGTCTGTACCCTGTGGAAAACTTAGGTTTGGCGGGTGCCTTGAGCTCCCGGTTCACTGCCTAGATGGCTGATTACATATACACCATGGAGATCAGGCTCACGCCTGATCAACAACGCGGCGTATCGCTCGTGCAAGACATTGCCCGCGATGCCGCCATGAATCTTTACCTTACCGGCGGCGCAGTTCGCGACATCATCAGCGGCTTCTCCATCCGCGATCTGGATTTCACCGTCCAGGGCAATCCGCTAAAACTCCAAAAAGCCCTGGCGAGCGCCGGCACGACCATTTCCTTCGCCGACGAGAATCTGCAGACTCTTTATCTGACCCTGCCCGGCAACGTGCGCGCTGAAATCAGCGCCGCCCGCACCGAGCGCTATGAGAAAACCGGCAAGCCTCCGGTCATCGCTCCCGCCACCATTATTGAAGACCTGCGCCGCCGCGACTTCACCGTCAATGCGATGGCGCTGTCGCTGAACCCCGGCTCTCGTGGTCTGCTGATGGATCCATTTAACGGCGCGGCCGACATCGAAGCCAAGCTGATCCGTGTCCTGCACAATTACGCTTTTGTCGAGGATCCCTCCCGGCTCATTCGCGCGACCCGCTTTTCTGCGCGCTTTCATTGGCCGCTGGAAGAGCGCACCCAGGCACGTTACCAATCCGCCAAAGAAAACAACTACATCGAGTACATTACCAACCACGCCATTGGGCAAGAGATCGAGCAGATCGGGTACGAGGACGATCCTCTGCACATTCTCCGTTCGCTGGAGAAAGAAGACTGGCTCAAAGTTCTCAATCCGCATTGGAGCTCCGCCAAAGTCGATGCCGCAGGGTTGACGCAACTCCTCAAAACCCGCCAGCAGATGAACGAATTTGGCTACCACCCCGACCCCGCGCCGGCGGTGTTTTATTTCCTCACCGAGCGGCTGTCCGATAAAGATGTTGCCGACATGCGCAAGCTGATTCCGCGCAAAGATCTGGTCACCGCGTGGAAGGACATCGAGGACAACGCTAAAGAGCTGGCAAAAAAATTGACCGGCAAAGAGGCGGCCACGCCTTCGCGGACATGGAAACTATTGTCGGAGTCGCGGCCGGAGATGACGTTGTTCTTGTCGGTGACAGCGCGCCAGCAAGCGGTCAAAGAGAAGATCAAGAACTTCTTAGGAAAGTGGCGGCAAGTTCAGCAAAAACTTCCCTTGCCCGAGATGACCGAGCTGCTGATCACCCCGCAACTGCCGGAGTATCCCAAGATTGCCCACGACGTTTTTATGCTCCTGCTCGACGGCAAGTTGCGCTCGCGCACTGAGACTCTGAAATTCTTGAAACCTTTCGCTCCGCCGCCACCTCCGCCTCCACCACCAGTCAAGCGCGGACGTGCTGCCAAGGCGGCTAAGATGGCAGCCGCCCCCGCGCCAACTGCCGGAAAGAAAAAAGGAAAAGCCGAAGCGCCGGCGCCCCCAGCCCCCGCGATCGCACCGCCAGCGCCAGTGGTCCAGAAGCCCAAGCCTGAAAAAGCAAAGCCGTCGAAGCCCGCTCGCGAAAAGAAAGTCGGCAAGCCGAAAAATAAAAAACTTAGCGGCAAGAAGCGCAAGTAATCGCGTTCCAGGAGGTGGCTCACTCAAGCTGGTTTTCGGCTTGAATGGGGATTCCGATGAAAGCCTTCGGTAAAATCCTGCTTATTTTGTTGGTCGCAGTTGTGGTTCTTCTCGTCGCCGCGATCAGCTTTACCATTGGCTGGCGTCCAATTCTCGGTCCCAAGGCCCGAACTCTCACGGATCGAAAGTTTGAACCAACGCCGCCACGTCTGGAGCGCGGCAAATACATCTTCAACTCCGCCGCTGGATGCGCCGATTGTCACTCTGAGCACGATCCCAGCAGCGCCGATCATCCCGTACTTCCGAGTATGCACGGCGCCGGAGAAATCATGTTTCTTGACGGCCTGCCCGGCCGCATCGTCGCGTCCAACCTCACGCCCGATCCTGAGACTGGCGCGGGAACCTGGACTGACGACCAACTCGCTCGCGCCATTCGCGAAGGCATCGGCCACGACGGACGCGCGCTTTTCCCGATCATGCCCTACGAGCACTACAAATCGATGTCCGATGAAGATCTTGCCTCGGTCATCGTGTACATACGCTCACTTCCGCCCGTCCATCACGAACTTCCGAAAACTGAAATCATATTTCCCGTGAAATACCTGATTCGTTCCGTTCCCGAGCCAATCAATGCTCCCGTCGTCGCGCCGGGGCGCGCGAATCAAATTCTTTGGGGAGCATACGTGGTGAATATGGCCGGCTGTGTCGACTGCCACACGCCCATGGATTCGCACGGACAGCCACTTCCGGGGCTACAGTTCGGCGGTGGACAGGTCTTTAAGGGGACGTGGATCTCAACCGCCAGCGCCAACATTACCCCCGACGCCTCGGGTATCGGCTATTACGATGAGGCGCTATTTCTTCAGGTGCTGCGCACCGGGTACGTAAAAGCTCGCAAGCTTGCCTGGCTCATGCCGGTGGAACAGTACAAAGGCATGACGGACGAGGATTTGAAAGCGGCGTTTGCCTATCTGCGCACCGTGCAGCCGGTCAAACATCGCGTGGACAATACTGAGCCTCCCACTTACTGCAGGCTCTGCCGCGCCAACCACGGCGCGGGCGATCAGAACTGACAGTTTTTTTGAGGCGTTATTCCGCAGCCCCGCCTTCTAACCAGCGGGGCCACGGAATCTCACGACGGACATCCACGCCGCCTTCTGGGTGTTAAATCGCTTTCTTCAGCGTGTCCGCGCTCTCCGATCCTTTAACGCTCTCCGGGCCAACCGTGCAGGTTGTGCATCCGGCGACGACTTCCTTCCGCCGCTCCCGCAAACGCGCCTGAAACGTGTCCCATCGGCCGCCGATTCCAACCGCACTGTTAGAAATCACAACGGTGTCTGTGCCCGCTGGAACCACGCGATCGCTTGCCTCACCCCTGGCTTCTTCCTGAACCTCACTCCGGATCGGCATCGCGCGCGGCAAGCCATGTTCCGCGCGGATGGAAGACTGGTTTCCTGACTGTTGGTCCGCGGTCGGCGTGATGTTGCGATCGGTTTCCGCCCGGTGCATCACTGGCCCGCTGACCCATTTTGCGCGTAGTTTTCCTTCATAATCTTGCCAATCGCGATCGCTGTGCAGATCGCTTTCGTTGTAGGCCGGAAAATCTTCGACTCGTTGCTTGGTCAGGTCCGAAGCGAAATTGTCTTTGTGCTCGGTCGATGCCCGCAGCCGCTCCGCCGGCACCAGAAATTTCTTAGTGGAGAGCCAGCCGCCGGTATCAACGACAACATATCGGATGTCTCCGCTGGAGTGATCAAAAATGACATCGTCGATCTTTCCCAACTTTTCATCGTTCAATCCGTACAAACTGGCCCCACGTATATCTTCCGCTGCTGCGTTTCCGAGCACCTGTTTCCCCAAGAGACCGTAGTGTGGCACGTGTTCCTCCTCGCAATTGCGAATTATGAAGCTACTCTTGGATGCTGGGGCGGGGAATGGGAGTTGTGCAGTCTGATTTGTCATCCTGAACGAGCCTCTTTTGCGAAGAGAAGGGTCCGGGCGAGCCGCGCGAATGTCGCGTTTGTTGCGACATAAGAATCGCGCGCCTGGCTCGCTTCCTTGCTACGGATGGGAACATATCGGCGCCTCATCCAACCCGGGTTTTGGTTTGGGTGGGAATATTTATTCTGCATTTCTCGCAGCACCCAGCGTTATACTAGATGTATGCCCCGCTGGCTCTTACTTGCGGCTCTGGGCGCGGCTTTGATGGCCACGCCACTCTGGGCGCAACGTGGGGGCGGTGGGCACGGCGGCGGCTTCGGTGGCGGCCACGCTAGCTTCGGCGGTCACGCCGGCTTCTCTTCTCCTGCCATGGGCGGTTTCCGCGGATCCTCAATGGCTCACGGTTTCTCCGGCGGCCACTGGGGCGGCGGCTGGGGCAACGGATTCCGTCGGCCGTATCCTCGCGGCGGCTCTTGCTGGGGCGGGCGCTGCTTCTACGGCCGCGGCTATGGCTACTGGCCCTACGCTTACGCCGGTTGGGGTTGGGGTTATCCCTGGTATTACGATGATAACTCCTACGACAACTACGCCGACGACTATCAATCCCAACCCCCGCCCGATTATGGCTACGCGCCGCCGGCGGATTATCAATCCCAGGCCGAGATTGATCGCCTGCACGAGGAAGTCGCTCAGCTAAGAGATCAAATGCACAACGTTCCGCGTCCGCCTGCGCCGAAGGAAACCGCGCCGGAACCTACGCAGCTCGTCTTTGCCGATCAGCACACCGAGCAGGTTGAAAACTACGCCATCGTTCGCCAGAATCTTTGGATCTTCGACGGCTCTCGGACGCGCAAGATACCTCTCGCCAGCCTCGATATTCCCGCCACAGAAAAAGCCAATCAAGACCGTGGCGTGGACTTCGAAATTCCGAACTAGGGAATCACTTGCCAGGCTGTCTGGCGTCGGCCCTTCGCCCGCGGAAAGATTTGTATCAGGGCGTGGCTTCAGCCACGCCGATCAATCCCGAACTTTAGTGAACGCGCCGTGGAGGCGCGATTGTGTCTGCCCACGTTAGCTCACAAAAGTGAATCGCGGAACGAGGGGCACCGGGCTGGACCTCACTTGTTGACCTCGAAAACAGTGCCACACAGTGACAGGAGTCCGCAATTTCCGCCTGTGGACGTCGTGCCGAACAATTCATCATTTCCTCCAAGCGTCAGCCCCGACTGGGGATCACGACCGGCATGGTTGAAATCGAACCGGTAGATGATCTTTTCCTCCCAGGAGCCTTCATGCGGAATGAGGGCAAAGATGGTTCCGCAACCTTGCGGGCTACAGTCCTGTTGCTGGCTTCCACCTTCAAACGTTGTTCCGTACAAACGTCCCTGAGAATCCGACACCGGATTACCAAATGGAAACGCCCCGTCGGTACCTCCCTGAAAACTGTGCAGCACCGTCTCGGTCCAAGGCATTCCCTTGCCCACGGGCGGTTGCAGTCTGAAAAACGTACCGCACGAAGCGCCGCCGTCCGAGCAGGCGCTCCCGTTCCCGCCCAACTGGGTTGTTCCATAGAGGGAGCCGTCGTTACCGAAAACCACTCCGTTTGGTGACCATCCGTCGTTCCCTCCCTGAAAGCTATACAGAACAGTCTCTGTCCACAGTTCGCCTTCTCCCTGGGACGGACTCAATTCAAAGATCGTCCCGCAACCTCTGCTGCAGTTGCCGGTTCCTCCTTGGACCGTGGTGCTGAAGAAGTTGCCCTTGCCGTCCCCCACCAGATTTGCGGCGGGCCACGCACCATCGGGACTGCCCTGGAAGCTGTACAGGACAGTTTCGGCCCAAGGATCTCCCTGTACCTTGGGGGGCGATAGCTCGTAGACCGTTCCCACTCCATATCCGTTTGGCTGGCCACCCTCCGTTGTCGTACCGTAGAGATTGCCCTGGGTGTCAAATACCAGTCCAGCATCCGGAGCAAAGCCATCGCTCGAGTTGGGTTGAAACGTGTAAATCAGGTTATACCTCCAAGCACCGCCCTGGTGCGTTGGCGGAACTAACTGAAAGACCGTTCCGCATGGCCAGCCATAATATGGTGGCTGCCCGCACTGCTGGCTCACTCCCCACTCAGTCGTGCCGTAGAGGTTGCCCTTCGCATCGAGGATCAAAGCGGCGTTGGATGGAAAGTAACCAGAATCCTGCGAGCCCCCGAAGTTATAGATAACTCGCTCGCGCCAGTCAGCCCTGTTTCCTGACGGAGGCTCAAGTGCGAAGACGGTCCCGCAATAAAAGAAGTTTCCATATTCATCTTCGCATAGGTTCGTTCCTCCGTAGGCTGTCGTTCCGTAAAGCGTGCTGTCGGCGGCCAAAGTAAGCGATGCCTGCGGAGAAGCGCCATCAGTTGCGTTGCCGTGCTGGAATTCGTGGATCAGCCTGCCGGTCTGTGCCACCGCCTCGCTGCGGCAGGCAAAAGCGAACGCCAGCATTGCAAAGAAAAGTGACAAAAACCTCAGAATCTTGCGGGAAGAACTGTGCGGCATAACCGACCTCTTTCAGAAACAGCTGGAATGGCGGGCGCGCCAAGCCCGAAGACCCGGCGGACGGGCAGAATGGTATCACGAAGTGGGGCACTGGGCCGAGGGCCGCCAGGTGATCAAACCGAACGGACTGCAGCGGTGCAGGATCCGAGGTTCCAACCCGATTTATTTTATGACCTCGAACACAGTACCGCACGAATACATGTCAATAGTTTTGCCGCAATCCCAAGAAAATCCTCCAGCGGCAGCTGTTCCGAATAGGTTGCCATTTTTTCCGAGAGTCAAACCTGCCTGAGGTGAGAACCCCGCACGATTGGGTTTGAAAGCATAGACAATTTTTTCCACCCAAACGCCCCTGGTCGGAATGAGGGCAAATACTGTCCCACAACCCACAGGGCTGCAGTCTTCCCCTTGGTATCCTCCATTGGTGGTTGTTCCCCACAAAAGCCCTTGCGAGTCAACCACCAGGTTTCCAACTGGTGAATCGCCGTCGGTGCCGCCCTGAAATCTGTAAAGGATCGTTTCCGTCCAAGCCGCGCCCTTGACGCTGGGCGGCGATAGCTTGAAGACTGTGCCACATCCCTCGCCCGAGCAGCCACTTCCGTTGCCGCCCGACCGAGTAGTTCCATACAAGCTGCCGTCCTTGCCAAAAATAACGCCGTTTGGGTAGTTGCCGTCGGCCCCTCCCTGGAAGCTATAGAGGATCGTCTCGGTCCAAGGGGCCCCATTTGTCTTGGGCGGGCTTAATTCAAAGATCGTGCCGCACCCTTTGCCGCAATAATTTCCGGTTCCTCCTTCAACGGTCGTACTGAATAAGTTGCCTGCGGCGTCCATCACCAGATTCGCATTAGGCGAGTCGCCGTCGGGACTTCCTTCGAAGCCGTAGAGAATGGTTTCGGTCCAAGGGTCTCCGTTCGACGCCGGAGGCGACAGCTCATAAACCGTGCCAGCCCCCTCGCCGTCAGGCGGTCCGCCTTGGATTGTCGTGCCGTAGAGGTTGCCTTGCTTGTCGAAGACAGGCCCGGCCTGCGGAATGTAACCATCGCCGTTATCGGGCTGGAAGTCGTAAAGCAGGTTGTATGTCCAGGCTCCGCCTTTGCTCGCGGGCCGAGCTAGCTGAAACACGCTCCCGCACGACCAGAGTCCATAGGGCCCGCAGCCCCCAATGCCGGCCAACTCCATGGTTCCATAAAGGTTGCCAACCGAGTCAAGGATCAGCGGGCTTCCCCCGGGAAACTCGCCATCGTCGTATTGGGGATTTCCAAAGTTGTAGATAACTCGTTCACCCCAGTAGGGTTTCTCCGCGGAGGGTGGCTCAAGCGCGAACGCCGTCCCGCAGTTGAAAGAGTTGCCTGCGTCTTCGCAGTTATACACGCCACCGCTTGAGGTTGTCCCATACAGCATACCGTCTGGAGCCAAGGTAAGCGCTGCTGCGGGAGCCGCCCCGTCGGGTGGCGTTGCGAACTCCCCTTTGAATTGGTGAATCACCTGTCCGGTTTGAGCTGAGGCCACTCCGCCGCAAATAACCGCGACAGCCAGCATTGCAAGGAAAATTGACAAGGGTTTCAGAATCGTTGGGGAAGATGCGTGCTGCATACGTGCCTCTTTCAGAAAACACCTGGAATGGCGGGCGCGCCAAGCCCGAGGACCCCGGCGGACGGCCAGAATACTACTACAGCTCTCAATCCGTCGCAATCGCCGAACGTCGGCCGGGGTCACGGCTTCGCTGGGTTGGGCGGGAGGCGTCCGCCCCCGTGCCGGGTGCCCCGCTCCTTGCCGCTTTTGCAAGGGGCGGGAACTTTCACAGGCTCCTGTGCATAACCGAGCCCTTACTCCCAAACTCCCCATTCCGCTTCCTGCCATACCCACGTAAAATTGATACAGAGCCCCAATGTCCCAATTCGTTCATCTGCATCTGCACACCGACTATTCCATGCTCGACGGCGCTTGTGGCGTGGACAAGCTTGTCCACCGCGTCCACGAGCTCGGTATGCCCGCCGTCGCCATGACCGACCACGGCAACATTTTCGGAGCTGTCGAGTTCGTCAACGCCGCGCACAAAGCCGGCGTCAAGCCGATCGTCGGTTGCGAACTCTACGTTTGCAAAAAAGACGACCACCGCATCGACCGCACCCCGCCCGACGGCGACACTTACAATCACCTGCTCGTGCTGGCCGAGAACGAAGAAGGCTATCGCAACTTGGTCAAGATCACCTCGGAAGCATCGCTGCACGGGTTCTATTACAAGCCGCGGGTAAGCAAGAAATTTCTCGCCGAACATTCCAAGGGACTGATCGGGCTCTCCGGTTGCTTGAAAGGCGAAGTCTGCGAACTTCTCACCGAAGGGAAGTACGAGAACGCACGCAACGCCGCCGCGTTTTTCAGCGACATTTTTGGTAAGAATAATTTCTTCCTCGAAATTCAAGACCAGGGCCTCGAACAGGAGCATCGCATCCACCCTGATCTTTTCCGCCTGGAAAAAGATCTCGGCCTGCCGCTCGTAGCCACCAACGACAGTCATTATCTCTGCGAAGAAGACGCGCATGCTCAGGATGTGATGGTCTGCATACAGACCGGCAAGTCTATCCAGGACGTCAACCGCATGAAGTTTCAAGGCACGGACTTCTTCGTGAAAAGCTACGCCGAGATGGGGCGCGTCTTCAAAGATTCGCCGGATGTTCTAACGCGTACGCTCGCCATCGCCGAGCGCTGCAATATGCGTCTCGAGAAAGTCAGCAGTCCGTTCCCGCATTTCGAAGTTCCCGCCGGCTACACGCTCGACAGTTATTTCGAGCACGTCACGCGCCAGGGCTTCGCCCGCCGCATGGAGAGCCTAAGAGACCTGCACGAGCAGGGAAAACTGCGGCATAGTCTTGCCGAATACGAGCAGCGGCTTGCCCGTGAAATCGGCATCATCCAGCAGATGCAGTTTTCCGGCTATTTCCTTATTGTGTGGGACTTTATTCGTTACGCGCGGGAGCGAAATATTCCCGTTGGCCCGGGCCGCGGATCAGCTGCCGGCTCGGTCGTTTCTTATGCGCTCGGCATCACCGATCTCGATCCGCTCCAGCATGAATTGCTCTTCGAACGCTTTCTCAATCCCGAGCGCATTTCCATGCCGGACATCGACATCGATTTCTGCATGAACCGGCGCGGCGAAGTCATCGATTACGTCACCCACAAATATGGCCGCGACAATGTCGCGCAAATCATCACCTTCGGAACTATGGCGGCGAAGGCTGCGATCAAAGACGTCGGCCGAGCCATGGATATTCCATACACCGACGTTGATCGCATCGCCAAGATGGTGCCGACGCAGCTCAACATCACACTCGATCAAGCGCTTAAAGATTCGCCCCCGCTGCAGCAAGCCTACGAATCCGATGCGCAGATTCGCGCCCTTCTCGACACTGCGCGCAAGCTCGAAGGTCTCGTCCGCAATGCCGGTGTTCACGCCGCCGGAGTCGTGATTTCTCCCCGTCCGCTGATCGAGCTTGTCCCCCTGCATCGCACCAAGAACGATGAAATTGTCACCGCCTTTGACATGGTCGCGGTCGAAAAACTCGGCCTGCTGAAAATGGACTTCCTTGGCCTGACTACGCTGACCATCCTTGACGATGCAGTCAAACTCATCTCGCAGACCCGCGGCGAAAATATCGCTCTAGAACGTATTCCGCTCACTGACGAAGAGACATACAAGAAGGTCTTCTACACCGGCCTCACCTCCGGCGTTTTCCAATTTGAATCGCACGGGATGAGAGACGTTCTGAGACGTTACCAACCGAACACCATCGGCGATCTCACCGCTCTCAACGCGCTCTATCGTCCGGGCCCGATTCAGGGCGGAATGATCGATGACTTTATCGAGCGCAAGCACGGTCGCCGCAAGGTCGAATACGAATTGCCGGAGCTGAAACAAGTCCTGGAAGAAACCCTCGGGGTCATCGTTTATCAGGAACAAGTCATGCAGATCGCGAACCGCCTGGCCGGCTATTCGCTCGGTGAAGCTGATCTGCTCCGCCGCGCCATGGGAAAGAAGAAAGCGGAAGAAATGGCGCAGCAGCGCGAACGTTTCGTGGAAGGCGCCATCCAGCGCGGCTACCCGCAAAAGAAGATTGAAAAGATTTTTGACCTGATGGCGCAATTTGCCGGATACGGCTTTAACAAATCCCACTCCGCTGCCTACGCTTTGTTGGCGTACCAAACGGCTTACTTGAAAACGCACTATCCCGTCGAATTCATGGCCGCGCTGTTAACTTCGGTGACAGGCAACACCGACGATGTCGTCAAATACATCAATGAATGCCGCGAGATGGGCATCGCGGTCGAACCGCCGGATATCAACGTCAGCGACGCCAATTTCACCCCACATGGCAGCGCCATCCGTTTCGGTCTCGCTGCAGTCAAGAACGTCGGGCACAACGCGATTGAGTCAATTGTTGCCGGCCGCAAAGAACTGGGCCGCTACACTTCCATCTATGAGTTCTGCGAAAAAGTCGATCTTCGCCTGCTCAACAAGCGCGTCCTCGAATCCTTGGTAAAAAGTGGCGCCATGGATTCCTTCGGCCGCCGCGCACAACTCATGGCGGTTCTCGATAAAGCCATCGATCGTGCCGTGAAGGCTCAACGCGATGCCGAATCCGGCCAGCACGGCCTATTTGGCGTCTTCCAGCAGGAAGAAACCAATGCTACCAATGACAAGCTTCCAGAAGTGCCCGACTGGGACGAGCACGCCCGCCTGGCCGCAGAAAAAGAAATCCTTGGCTTCTTCATTACCGGCCATCCGCTGGAAAAGTATCGTGACAAGCTGCAAGATCTTCACGCCCTGAACACCGCCGAACTTGCTGCCATCAAAGCATCCACCGGAAAGGACGAAAACATCACGACCGCCGGCATAATCACAAACCTTCGCGTGCTGAAATCCAAGCGCGGCGATTTTTACGCCCAAGGTGCCCTCGAAGATATGGAAGGCTCGATCGAGATGATTGTCTTCCCCGAATCGTACCGCAAGCTTGGCGAAAAAGTGAAACTTGAAGTTCCCGTGCTCGTGCGGGGCGGGGTGCGCATCGAAGAGGGCGTGAATCCAAAATTGACGGTCAACGACATCATCCCCCTCGAAGACGCTAAGGTTCCACTGCCGCGTTCCCTCCGCATTCGCATTCCGGTGGAATCCGCGAACGAGTCGCTGGTTGACGAACTCCACACTCTTTTTTCCGAGCGCAAAGGAGAAGCCAAAGTGTTGTTCGACGTAGAGCGCAGAGACGATTTCATGGTGGTGATGGAAGCGGAAGGCTATAATGTCCAACCAGACCGCAATTTCATGTCCCGCGTTGAAGAACTCTGCGGGCGCGGCGCAGTGCGAGTGATTAATTGAGATGACACCAGCCCCCAGTGGCGAGCGCAGTAAAAAATCCAGCCCCGAAATCAACGACGCGATGCTAGCGTTGACCAGCGCTGAGTTTCTCTTGTCGATGGTGGAATCTCGCTGGTCCGCACGCAACGGCGATGCTCGCAATGCAGAGTCGCAACTTAAAGTTCGACACGAGTTGGAAAAGATCGAAGAACAACTCGGCCGCTTGGAGCACCTGCAGCACGATCCCGACAGCCGCCATCAGATCGAACAACTTCATGCGCGCATTCACACGTTGCGCGAGCAGGTGTCCGTCGATCTCCAGGCTTGGGAGAAAACCGAGTTAGCTCGACATCCGCAGCGTCCTCACTTTCTCGACTACATTGAACGCGTCTTCACCGATTTTCAGGAAATTCACGGCGACCGCGGTTTCGGCGACGATCACGCCATGATTTGCGGCATCGCGCGTCTTCGCGGACAAGAGGTAATGGTCATTGGCACGGAAAAAGGCCGCGACACCAAACAGCGGATGTTTCGCAATTTCGGATTGCCCAATCCGGAGGGCTATCGCAAAGCTCTGCGGGCAATGAAAATCGCCGAAAAGTTTTCGCGGCCCATCATCACTCTGGTCGACGTCACAGGCGCTAATCCTGGCCTGGGGGCGGAAGAGCGCGGACAAGCTGAAGCCATTGCTCGGAATTTGCGCGAGATGGCCCGCTTGCGGGTTCCGATTATTACAGCGATCACTGGCGAAGGCGGTAGTGGTGGTGCCCTTGCCATCGCCGTTGCCGATCGCGTCTTGATGATGGAAAACGCGATTTACTCGGTGATTTCTCCCGAGGGCTGCGCTTCCATTATGTGGCGTGACGCCGGCAAGAAGGAGCTGGCCGCCCAAGCCCTGCATATCACTGCCAAAGATTTGACCGAACTGGGTTGCATCGACGGCGTCATTCCCGAGCCCCCCGGTGGCGCGCACACTGATCAGCCGGCGGCTGCCGCGTTGTTGGCCGAGACATTAGAAAAGTACCTCGGGGAGCTGAAAGCAGTCCCGGCTTCCGAATTAGTCGTTTCACGATATAATAAATTCCGCAAGATGGCGCAGTTCTTCCGTGTCGAATCGTAGTCTCAAATTACGCATTGCCAAGTTGGATTCAGACCTCTCGACGGTCGTCAGCTCTGCCTGTTCGCAACCGATGACGTGCCGTATAATCAGAACATCGCTCACACCACTCGGCAGTGGGTCGAATCCCGCTCCAATCAAAGGAAGGATGAAGGAATGGCCACATCGGATGTAGCGCTCCAAGAAGCCTCCGGGCATCGGGAGCCGAAACGCGTTGTCAACAACATGACGATCCAGGTTGCGACCGTCAACGGGTCGGGATCGCAAAGCTCGAACTCGGTATTGTTGCGCAGTATTTTTCAAATGGGAGTTCCAGTTTCCGGCAAGAACATGTTTCCCTCAAACATTGCCGGGCTGCCAACCTGGTTCACCATCCGCGCCAACAAAGATGGGTACATCGCGCGAAAAAAGGAAATCGACTTTCTGGTGGCCATGAACGCTGAGACCGCCCAGGAGGACGTAAAATCCCTGGCTCCCGGCGCAGTCGTGCTTTATGACGAGCCGCTGAACCTTGGTCAAGTTCGCAATGATCTGATTTTTTACGCGGTGCCATTCGACAAGATCGTGGCTCCGGTTTGCCCGGAAGCCAAGCTGCGCAAGCTGGTCAAGAACATGGTTTACGTGGGTGTCGTGGCAAAACTTCTCTCCATCGACATGGCAGAGGTGGAGAAAGCCATCCGCAAGCAGTTTTCGGCCAAGCCCAAGGCAGCAAATTTGAACCTTGCGGCTGCCCAGGCGGGGTTCGATTATGCCGCTGCATCGCTCACCAAGCGCGGCCCCTATGTCATCGAGCGCATGGATAAAACTGCAGGCAAGATCATCATCGATGGCAATTCCGCTGCCGCTCTTGGCTGTATGTTCGCCGGAGTGACGGTCGTGACCTGGTATCCCATCACGCCGTCGTCTTCGCTGGTAGAGACTTTAATTGACTACATGAAGGAGCATCGCGTCGGTCCGGATGGCAAGGCCACATTCGCCATCGTTCAGGCCGAAGATGAACTGGCCGCTATTGGCATGGTGCTGGGTGCAGGTTGGGCAGGGGCACGTTCCATGACCGCGACTGCCGGGCCTGGCATTTCTCTGATGTCGGAATTCGCCGGACTTTCGTACTACGCAGAAATTCCCGGCGTGGTGTGGGACATTCAGCGCGTCGGGCCGTCCACCGGCCTGCCGACGCGCACTTCGCAAGGCGACATCCTTTCCACCGCGTTCCTTTCGCACGGCGACACCAAGCACATCATGTTGCTGCCGAGCTCAGTCAACGAATGTTTCAACATGGCGCAGGACGCCTTCAATCTCGCCGAGCAATTCCAAACCCTGGTGTTCGTGATGTCGGATCTCGATCTCGGCATGAACAACTGGATGTCCGATCCGTTCGAATACCCGACGACTCCCATCAAACGCGGCAAGATTCTCAGTAAAGAAGATCTCGATCGCCTCGGTAGTTTCCAGCGGTACAAGGACGTCGACGGCGATGGTATTGGCTATCGCACCTTGCCAGGTACCGATCACCCTAACGCCGCTTACTTCGCCCGCGGCAGCGGACATAACGAAAACTCGCAGTACAGCGAGCGTCCCGACGATTTCGAGCGCAACATGGAGCGCATCAATCGCAAGTTCGAAACTGCGCGCTCATTTGTGCCCCGCCCAGAGGTGAACACCGGTAAATCGAAGGTCGGAATCATCGCCTATGGCACGTCGCATTGGGCCATCCTTGAAGCCCGCGATCAGATGAGCAACGAATACGGTGTCGAGATCGATTATCTGCGATTAAAGGCATACCCGTTTACGCGCGAAGTCCATGAATTTATTGAAAAGCACGAGCGGGTTTACGTGGTCGAGCAGAACCGTGATGCGCAGATGTTGTGCCTGTTGAAGCTCGATGTTCACCCGCAATACGTCGTGCGGTTGCGGAGCATCGCTCACATTCACGGGTTGCCGCTCGACGCGCGCTCGGTCACCGACGAACTCATGAGTATGGAGGGAAAGTAGAATGGCAACCACACCCACAAGCACGCCAGCGCCTAAGACCAACCGCATCGGCCTGACCGTGCTGGATTATCGTGGCGGCAAGACCACGCTCTGCGCCGGTTGCGGCCACAACGCGATTTCCGAGCGCATCATCGATGCCATGTATGAAATGGGAGTCAAGCCTGAGCGCATGATCAAGCTCAGCGGCATCGGTTGCTCCTCCAAGACGCCAGCCTACTTTCTATCGCGCGCCCATAGTTTCAACGCGGTTCACGGCCGCATGCCGTCGATCGCAACCGGCGCAGTTCTGGCGAATCAGCGCTTGATGGCTCTCGGAGTCAGCGGCGACGGGGATACCGCATCTATCGGCATCGGCCAGTTCGTCCACCTCATGCGTCGCAATCTGCCGATCATCTACATCATCGAAGACAACGGGGTGTACGGCCTCACTAAGGGCCAATTCTCCGCGACCGCCGACATTGGCTCGAAGCTGAAGACCGGCGTGATCAACGATCTTCCGCCGATCGACACGTGCGCCTTGTCGGTAGAACTGGGCGCGACCTTCGTTGGTCGCACCTTCTCCGGCGACAAGAAGCAATTGCACGCGATGCTGAAGGCGGCGATTGCCCACCGCGGCACGGTCATGCTCGATGTGGTTTCGCCCTGTGTCACTTTCAATGACCACGAAGGCTCCACCAAGTCCTACAAGTACATGAAGGACCACGAAGAGCCGATCCAGGACATCAGCTTCGTTCCGGCGTTTGAAGAAATCGACGTGGAGTACGATCCCGGGACGACCGTCGAAGTCACCATGCATGACGGTTCTCGCCTGCGCCTGACCAAGTTGGAGGAAGACTACGATCCCACCGATCGTCTTCGCGCCATCAGCCGCTTGCATGAAGCAAAGGATAAAGGCGAGGTGCTGACCGGCGTATTTTATGTCAACCCGCAAGCGCCGACCTTCATCGACATGCTCAACATGACCGACGAGCCGCTGACCACTCTGCCGGAGTCCGCAGTTCGCCCCGGCAGGGAAGTGCTCGACCAGGTGATGGAAGAACTGAGATAAGCATAGGGCGCGGGTGAGAACCCACGCCCATTCATCGATCACGCTGCCGGTTTCGGTTTCCGTTTGGTCTCCGGCTCTCCGCTGTGTTCCGGGTTTCCTCCCGGCTCCGGAAAATCCGTATCGGCAGATTTGATCATCGGATCCTCATCACGATGCCCAAGCTGGCCTTGCATCGACGTGTTTCCCGGCTGCCCTTGCTCTGCTTGTTCCACCGCTCCCTTGCCGCGATCCTGGTCTTTCGTCTGAGTCAAAATCAGCCTCCATTGCTAAATTGAACCAAGTCTCTAACCAGACTAGTGAGAAACTTTGAAAATGCAATCAGGGATTCTCTGATATAGTGCTGCTTCATTCCCGAGTTTCGGTAAGTTTGAAGGAGTTGGTATGAAGTGGTTCTTTGCGTTTGTCCTCGCTTTATCGATTAGCTTTCTGCCCGGCACGTCATCCGCGAGCCCCTTGCCTGCCCATGAGGCGTCTACTGCTCACATTCTGCAGGTCAAGACTAGGGCCCATCACGCGCGTCGTCATAAAGCCCATCATGCCACACGGCATCATGCTCATCCCGCGAAGACGTAGCTGGAAACCATACGTTCCGAAACGCCGGTGTGACCTTCGTGCGTAGTGTCGACCGAAGCCGCGTGGTTAAAATCTACTCAGTATGACCGCCCCCACCACGCTTTTTCGTCCGTTCTCGCGATTGGTGAAAATCAGCATTTTAGGCAGAGAATTCTCAGTTCCTGAGAACAATTCCTTGCTTCGCTGTATGCAATATCTGGCGCCCGAAGACGTCTCCTACGGCCGCTTTTGCTGGAATGAAGATTGCCAATACTGCCGCATAAGTTTCGATCTCGGAACGGACGAGTCAACCCGCGCGGCCCTATCCTGCAAACTCACCGTGCAGCCGGGCATGCGGATCAAAGAACTGACCACTGAAATTCGTTATTGCCTGAGAAGTTTGAAACTGAAGACCTATACCTAGGCGCTGTTTGCAGAGAGTTCATGCACGGCGGTCATGATGATTTACCACTGCCGCACACGGCCAACGTCGACGTGTACGAAGTCTGAGCGGCGATAGTAACCCACCCCTCCGCGATGCAGGCGTAGAGCCGCATCGCGCAGTTTCGAAGTTGCAATGCCGGGCAGGCGAATGTCAATCGCTTCTGCCTGCATGTGCAGGCTATGCTGCGCCACGCCGGTATGGGCGCTGCGTGTCCGCAGGAATTCATTGCTCCACGGCGTACGGTAGCCGCAAATCACGTCGATCTCGCCGCCGGAATCCCCGAGCGAGGAGGTTAGATCATAGAGAAGATCGAACAGACGAGGATCGAAGTGCCGCACATCTCCGGTGCGGTGGTCGCGCAGATAATGGTCGAGTTCGTTCAAGGCCTCAGGGTCGTAGGTATCACCACGTCGATACACGATGTCCAGACGCTCGCGAGTGTGGGTGTGATAGAAGCGAAGCCGGTATTCGGGCGCAGCTGAAGCTGTGGTGCTCCGGCCTAGCGGCACTAGCAAAAGAAAAAGCGCTAACGATAGACAGCCGACATGTAGCGTACCCTTCAATGGCAGGAGCTTCACCTAATCTATTCTAAATTAGATGCGGTTTGCTGTTGTTCTTACTCAAGTCTTAGTACCGGCACAGTTTGAATTCCAGACTTCTACCAGGAATACGGATACCCAGCCGCCAGCGCCTTTTCCAGCGCGGCATCGTAGCCATAGACGTCATCGAAGAAACGAATCTGATTTTCTTCGTTCACCGTAGCCGTGCCATAAACAATCAACACCGGAATGCGGGTGGTGAGGTTGATCTGAATGTTGTTCTTGTTGCCATTCATGGTGGACTTTACTCGCTCCAAATCCCAGCCGGGATTGTTTCGCAGCACCCAGGCGACGAGATCGGCCGGGTTTTGCACGCGAATACACCCGTGGCTGAAATCACGGACATCTTGCGAAAACAATTCCGGCGCGTCTGTGCCATGCAGGTACACGTTGTCAGGATTGGGGAAGATGATCTTGACTAAACCCAGTGAATTCGTGTCGCCGGGCTTCTGTCGCACCATCAAGTGAAACGACCTTATGCCCTCCAAGACCTCCGGGCTCACCTGATTGTCGGTCACAAGCTCGCCTTTAGGCGTGACGACCTCGAAATTATGTTTGGCGATGTAGTTCGGGTCTTTCAGAATGTGCGGCACAATTTCGTTGCGTTGAATGCTAGGAGTCACGTCCCAGTAGGGCCGGAAGACAACATATTGGATCTCTTTCTCGAAGACCGGAGACTTGTGGCCGTAAGCTTTTCCGATAATCACGTTTTTGTAGAACGCAACGTTGCCGTCCGGATTCATCACCCGCAACCGATACTCAGGGAGATTCACCACCACTGGCAGTTGCGGGAATGAGTGCGGCAGCCACCGCCAGCGTTCGAGAGTTAGCTTGATCTGGCGAATTCGTTGCTCGGGCGGTGTGTTCATTTCGTTGATGGTGCGTGTGTCAAGGCTGCCGCTGGGGCTTTCCCCATGCCTACTCTGGTAGTGCTTCACGCCTTCGACGAACGCGCCGTCATAAATCGTTGCGCTCGGGTTGAGATGTACGTCGGGAGGAATGTCGCCGATGAGTTGGAGAAAGCGTCCCAGACGGGGCAGACCAGCATAGGGTTGGCCGGGGCGCACAGTTTTGGTGACCGTCGGCAGCTTCTGTCCATCGTCTTGCTTTGCATAGCCTTCATACACCGGCAAGAGCGCCAGCAGTTTTCTATAACCTAGGAAGGGCGGTTCCAGCTTCTGGATTTCGGACGCCGGATCGCTCGCATTCACCACGCTGGTCTGAACGAATTCTGCTAGCGGGAGTTGTTTACCCTCCATATCGAGCTGGAATTTGAACTCCTTGGGATTGACGCGGCCGCAGTGGACGGCACGGATGTAGCGCATCGTCGAGACCGTGAGTGCGCTATCGAACGAGACGAGATCCTGTTCGGATGGAGATTGACTCAGCTTCAGCAACCGGCCCTGCCATCGTGGGCCATCGTAATCTTCCGGTTCAAGCCCTTTGAGGTCGGCATTTTTCAGGACATCAATCACGGCGAGAGCCTGGGGCCGCGCATGGCCGCTTTGGACCCAAGCCAGCGAGTAACTATTCATTTCATAAAACTTGGCGATTTCCCCCTTATAACCAGCAAAGTCAGGCCACTGGAGGTCGGTGTTGCGGGCCGAGTCCACAATGCCGTGCAGCGCAGAGACCCCCGCGGCAGATAGCGTTTGGCCCGTAAAGTTTGGTGACGGTGCGGGGATGGTCGGGACGGATTGCCCGACCAAAATCCCCGATGACACTATGCACATGACAAGAATCATCGATTGACGCCATCGAACAATAACCCTCATCGCGAACCTCTTTCAGAACAGCAACAGAACCTTGAAACGATTCTAGAGCGGACCAATGGAATCATGGTAACGAGCGGTGACAAAGAGCACCGCGCTCTTTACCACGTAGGTGTCGCTTTTTTCCATGCCCCGCTCCGCTCCAATCTCTAGCTAATCCTCAAACCAACTGCTGGCCACCGTCGATATCGTAAGTTGCTCCGGTGAGCGCTGTATTCTTCATGAGGTGGATGGCGAGCGCGGCGACGTCGGCCGGGCCAACCACGCGCCCGATGGGCAGTGTCGTTCGGAGCTGCTCGCGGCGATTGTCCAGTTGATCGCCAAGAAGAGCCGCCGAAAGGGGCGTGTCGACGAATCCAGCCGCGATAACGTTGACGCGGACGGGAGCAAGCTCCAGCGCGAGGTTCTTCGCCAACGCTGGGATCGCGGCCGTCAGGGCCGAGATAAGAGCGAGACCCTTCGCCGTGCGTTTGCCACCCACGCCACCCATGAAGAGCAGGCTCCCGCCCGGGCGGAACTTTTTGCCAGCGTTCCGCGCGATCTGTAGCGGCAGCAGTAGATGAGCCTCGATATCGCGGCGGGCCCTTTCAAAGTCGAAGTCCGCCAGCGGCGCGTAGTAGGGACCGGGACCGGTTACCAGCAAGTGATCTACTGGGGTCGGCAGGTTGTCGAGGAACTCGTCGAGGCGCTTGAAGTCGGTGGCGTCGAACGCGGCGGTGCTCAGCGCCCCGAGCTCTTGCGCAGCGCGATCAAGACGTTCCGGGTCGCGCGCGGCGAGAATCACCTTCGCTCCTTCGTCGCGTGCTTGCCGCGCCGTCTCCAGCCCAATCCCGGCGCTGCCGCCGATCACGACCACAATTTGCCCGCGCAGTTCCGGTTCGCGATGCGTAGCCTGGGTGATGGTTACTGTGCTCATGGTCCCTCCTGTCAGCAGGTCTAGTTTCTAGATCAACAAGAAGTTGATCGCCCTTTCATTCACGTAGCCGAGCCTGCGAGTCTCACGGACACGTCAGATACACCGATCTGCATTGGTTATGTGGTCTCGCGCTCCGCCCGCCCGAACGACGGGAGGTACCGCCCGAAGTTCAATTCGAAGTCGCTCCGAACACCGTAACCGATACTACGGACTTTCGCACGGCGCGCCTGCGCACCTGGCAAGGCCAGCAGCGGGAAGAACAGGTCGTTACTCGATTGAAGCTCGGTGGCTGTTGGCGTCCCGAACCGATTGATTTGGGCCTTCGCCGCGGTCAGCGTTTCACGGTCAAACGAGGCCAGACGCCCGGCGAGAGCGTCGACAAACGAGTCGAGGTCGCCATCGTCCAGGGCGCGGTTCACCCAGCCATAGCGCTCGGCGATATCAGCATCGAAATCGTCGCCGCTGAGAACGATCTCGAGTGCGCGCGAGCGGCCCACCAACCGCGGGAGCCATTCGAGCGCTCCGCCGCCGGGGACTAGTCCCACGCCGATCTCGGGTTGTCCGAATACCCCGCTCTGTCGGCTGGCGAAACGCATGTCGCAAGCCAGCACAAACTCGTTACCGATGCCGCGCGTGCGGCCGCGAATCTTGGCGATGCTCACGACGTGCGTGGAGGAGAGGCGCAGCACAAAGTCGCGCCAAAGGCCCAGCATCTCTCGCCGCTCGGCTGCCTTCGCTACATCGAGATGGGCGATGAAAAAATCAGGGTTTGCCGATTGGAACACCACGACCTTCACAGCTGGGTCCGTCTCAAGTTCCGTCATCAGCGCTCTCAATTCAACGATCGTCGCGGGAACAAACATGTTGATCGGCGGGTTGCTAAAGGTGATCGTCCACCGGCCTGGTTGGGTTCGGTCGGTCGTGAACTGCGAAGTGTCAGGCATCGCGAATCTCCCTCCTGGTTTGCGAAGAACGCTAACGCGGCGATCTGAAGCCCTCTGCGAACCTTCTCACAGAGCAACTTCGGCTGGCAAACGTGAATTCATGGCGCGTAATGGGTAAACACCAGGTCGGTGGCTTTGGCCTTCTCGTCGCACGAGACGCACGGACTCATAAACGCTGCATCCGCGGCCTTCCCGTCTTTGCTGACATGTCAGCAAAAGATAACAAGCTGCGAGCCATCCGTCCTACACCAAGCGTACATTCCGCTCGATCGTTTTGATCACCGAGTCCATCCGTCCGGAAAGCACCTGCTTAGCCAGGCTCAAGGTGTAGCTCTTCGCCGTATGGAAGGGCACATGCGCCGGCAGCGAAAGTGCGAATGGGTCCACCAGGGCGTCCACCACAACCGGACCTCCCCTGTAGGCAAGGGCCTCGGCAAGCGCGTCCTTCACATCTGCGGGGTCTTCCAGACGGATGCCCTTGGCGCCCATCGCTTCCGCCACTTTCGCAAAGTTAGGGTTCTCAAAGTTGACGCCATAAGGCACCAACCCAGCCTCCTGTTGTTCGATATTGACGAAATCAAGCGATTCGTTATTCAGCACGATTTGAACCACGGGTGTCTTGCGCTCAACCATGGTTAGCAGATCGCCCAGCAGCATGGTGAAGCCGCCGTCGCCGCAGAGTGCGATCATCTGCCTATCGGGATACGCTAGTTGTGCGCCAAAGGCGTTGGCTGCGGCATTGGCCATCGATCCCCATGAAAACGAACCGAACAACCGGCGGTTCGGCCCACCTTTGATATGTCGCGCCAGCCAGATGCACGCCGTACCTGTATCGGCGAAAAACATGGCATCGTCTGACGCCAGATCACTAAGCGTCGCCGCCAAAAATTCTGGGCGGATGGGCTTGATGCCCGGTCCCTTGTTCACATAATGACTGAGCAGCTCATCGAACTCGCGCGTCTCAGCCAGATGCTTCTCAAGGAAACCCTCATCGCTTCGCTCCTTCACCTTTGGGAGCAATGCTGCCAGCGTCGCCTTCACATCGCCAACCAGCGCGAGATCGACCGGAGTACGTCGTCCGAGATGCTTCGGGTTGGTATCGATCTGCACTTTCTTTACGCCGCTGCTGGGAAGAAATTCACTGAACGGAAAATCCGTGCCCAGCAGTAACAGAAGCTTCGCGTCATGGATAGCTCTATAGATTCCGCCATAACCCAAAAGCCCGGTCATGCCGGTCGCGTACGGATTATCGTGTTCCAGCCACTGCTTTCCGCGAAACGTATACCCAACCGGCGCTTTCAGTTTCTGAGCCAGCGCGATGACTTCCTCGTGCGCCTCGCGGCACCCCTCCCCTCCGAAGATAGCGACGCTGCTCGCTTGCTCGATCATGGCTGCGAGCTCTTCCAAGTCCTCATTCGCCGGACGATATATCGGAGCGACCGGGATGGACACTTCGCGCGAACTAGAAGGCGCGTCGGATGCCGCCACATCACCGGGCAAGGAGATGACGGTTGGACCGCGATCAATCACCGCAGTGCGTAACGCGGTTCCGATGACGGCGCGGGCTTGAGCTGGATTGATGAGCCGTCCGATGTACAGGGCGGCAGCGTCGAACAGCTTATACGGATTGACCTCCTCGAAAGCGGCTGTGTCGATAATGCTGGTTTCAACATCGCCCGCAATGGCGATGACTGGAGCACCCTCTTTGCGAGCATCCATCAGCCCATTGAAAAGATGTGCCGTTCCCGCTCCCGCCGTGCCGCAAACCGCGACCGGCTGGCCGGTCATATAAGCATCGGCAACCGCTGCAAAGCCGCCGTACTCCTCGTGCCTGACGTGTACGAAGTCGATGTGTCCATTCCGTCGAAGGGCATCGATTACGGGATTCAGTGCATCTCCCACGATCCCGTAGCAGCGCTTCACTCCGGCTTTCTCACACATCTCCCATAGCACGTCAGCTACATTCGCCATAAGGCATCTCCTGAATCATCGATCTTTTGCGGGCACGAGGCTGTTGGATATTGCGCCTCAACCGTTGATCCGACCGGTGACTTTCACTGCGACATCCGTTGTTTCCCTGTGTGCTTGGGATGCGGAGAACGCACTTTCGTTACAACAGTTTCATCCTCAGTAGTTCGCATGAGCCTGCCGCGCCGTCCTAAATGAGCTCTTTGCACTATTCACGCTGATAGGACGTGTTAATAAGATTTACAGATTATTCATTGCCCACAGGTGCCGAACAAGGTCTTGCACTCGGTGGCTTCTCGAAGAGATCTCGTCCGCGCTTTGAAGCAGCGACCGACTGACGGGCATCCGGCTGTGTACAATTTTAGGTGCCGCGCTGGATTCCATGACTGCTAAAGCCTCCGTCGACCCCAACCCTTTCTTCGAGAAGGTGAGGCTCGTCGTTTTAGACCTTGATTGCTTTCTCTACCCTTACAACAAGACGTTCCGAAACGCCATCCTCCGGTCTTGGCGCGAGATACAAAAGAAATACGGCCTTCCCATATTCCGGAGGAAAATAGCGCAAGAACTGATTGAAAAGGCGAAGCAGGAAGCGAACAGAAATCCAGATGACGCGTTATGCGGGTCTATCAGTAAACTGGCGGAAAGCCTGGAAAACAAGGGACTCCCCGCCCCCTCCTTGTTTGGCATGCTGGAACTCTATTACGGCCGAAGGAAGGCAGCGCAGTCGGGCGAGAAAGAAGAACCCCTCGCGGTTCAGGTCGTTGATCCGCCCTATAAAGACATGATCGCGATGGCTTTTAATCTCAGGCTCCTTCAGGACCGCAAGAGGGGAAAAAAAGTGGCGCTCACGCCCGACGAACTGCAAAGAAAGATTATAGAGGGAGGCAAGGGGGCTACCCGGTTATGGCACAAGCACATGGGCACGGGATTCATCCAGCCCGACGTTGAATTAGTAAGCCGAATACGGCGGCTCACGGACGCCGGTGTTGAGGTTGCAATCCTCACGCATTCCTTCAAGCAGGGAGAAGGAGAGGCGATGGAAAAGCTGGAAAAGCTTGGCCTCGGAGGGTTGATTGCCGAGCACAAGATCTTTGGGCTGGAAGAGATTTCTCCTCACAGAAAGGGCACGAGTCCAGAGGTTTTTGAGAAGGTGCTTGCGGCCGTTAACCACATGCGCGACGCGGCTGACCCGATTCAGTCGCTCGAGACCATCATGGCGGAAGATACGATCGCCCACCTGAAGGGGGCCAAGAAAGCAGGCATGCAAACCGTCTGGGTGCCGCGCTCGCACAAAGGTCCGCCAAATCGCCGCTCACGTAAGCTGCAGAAAGAACTCGCTTCGGTCGATTCCATCTACGCTACGCCGCATCAGTTTCTGGACGCGCTGTTGCGAGCCCGCCGGGCCACCAGTTCCAATCGCCCGCAAGACGAAGCAGCGCCGGACCGATCACAATGCGAACCAGCGTGGCATCAATCAACACCGCGACCGCCAAGGTAAATCCGATCATCTTGACCACCAGGAAACTTCCGAAAGTAAATGCCGCAAATACCACAATCATGATCGCGGCGGCGCTCGTAATCAGGCCTGCGGTTCTGGCCAGGCCCTCGGGGATCGCATCTACTTCACTCAGCCCACTCCTTCTAGCTTCGAGAACGCGCGCTACCAGAAATACTTCGTAATCCATGCTTAACCCGAAAACGATTGCAAAGGTGACGATCGGGACCAGAGGAAAGACGCTGGCCGTTCCCTCGGGAACCCGGAAGAACTGAATTCCATGTCCCTCCTGAAACACCAGAACCAGCGCCCCGAACGAGGCCGCAACTGAGAGCAAGTTCAGGGCAATGGCTTTCACCGCGGCGAAGAGTGAACGGAAGCCACCTAGAAGCGCCAGCAGAGTCCCTCCCACCACCAATTCAAGCACGGGAGCGAACCGGTCCCGGACAATCGTCTGATAATCGGCGGTGAGTGCGGGAATGCCTCCAATGCGCAGCGTGGCGCCGGGCACTCCGGTGAGAACCCCTGCGCCTTCCTTCCGCAGTTGCCGCACCCAATCGACTTGATCGTTCAGCGTAACGGATGTCGCGGGTAACACTTCGATCAACGCCGCGTGCCCGTCACGACTCAGAAACGCTCGTTGCGTATCTCGAGCAATGTTCGGCAGTAAAGATCGGTTACTGTCCGCAATCGTAGTCAGTGAGATGACGCGGAAGGCACGAGGATCGCTCGCCAGCCGCTTGCTGAAGCGATCGAGCGCATTCCAGCCTGCATCCGTGTGCCCAATTGAATCCGGCAGTTCGAGGATCACACGCAACGAGTACACCATACCAACCCGATCCATTCGCTCGAGAGTGTGAAGCGCGCGAACCGACTCCGCTTGCGATGGCAGCCAATCGCCTCGCGGCACGTTGGTATTGAGCTTCGTCGCTTGCGATGCCAGCAGTAGCAAGGGGACACCTGCCAAAATGATGGCAAGCCAGGGATGAGCCACTACCAGTTTTCCCCATCGTCTCCAGCGATTTACCGTGCGCTCTGCCCGACCCTCGTCAAAGTTTGCAAGAAACGGCACCCGGCCGGCATTGATGCGCGGACCGAGAATTCCCAGCAGCGCCGGAACCAGGGTGACGGACAGCAATAGACTCGTTCCCGCCACCAAAGATCCAGCCACACCGATGGAACTGATTTCGCTGATGGGGACGGTCAGGAGAGCCAGGAATCCGATGGCCACGGTCGAGGCTGAAATCAGGAGTGTGCGGCCTGCCTGGCGTGCCGCGATCGAAGAACATGTGAATTTGTCTTGCCCCGTGGCAATCGCTTCCCGGAAACGGCTGACCATTAGGAGCGCGTAATCAATTCCCAGCCCTAGCCCCAGCATGGTGGACAAATTATGAACCAGGATGGACAAGTGCCAACGCAGGGCCAGGAACCCTGCGATCGCCAGAGCGCTGGCGATGGCAAGCTGACCGATGGCGACCGGAATCGGCGCTGCCACCAGGCTTCCGAAAGCCACCAGCAGAAGTGCGAGGGTGGCAGGAATGGCAAGAGTTTCCGCGCGGCGTACGTCGTCGGCGCTGGTTTTCCGAATGTCGAAATTTAGTGGAGTCTCGCCTGTCAGTTCGAGTTTCACCTCCGGATAGCGGCCGCGCAATTCCTCTTGCAGTGAATCCTCCAGCGCGTGAAGGTTGGGGACGAGCGACTCTACGGGACCCTCGGTCGGGGCAAGTCCGACCAGAATAAAAGTTCCTCCGCCTTTGCCGAGAAAAATCGGGTCGCGAAAATCAAGATAAGAAACTACTCCAGAAACGCCGGGCTCGTTCTGGAGTTTCTCCTCGATCCCCGCCAATGCTTTTGCTCCGTCGTCCGAATTCGCAGGAGGGAGTCCCTGAATCACCAAAACCACACGGTCGACGAAGGGCGAATGAAAACGAGTGGCCAATTCCTGGGGGACTTTACCCGCCTCGCTGCCCTCGATGCGGGTTGCTGTCTCCAGATGGCGCTCGGCGTGAAAGGAAAATGGAAGCAGCGCAACCACCACAATGAGGACTACGCCGGCAAGCAAGAAACGGCGCACGTGCATGAGATTCATAGTGTCACGCAAAATAAGGTATGGGCTATTTGTTCGTAGTTTCGCTTATCTAATTCCAATCTAGAGATGGGTGGGAAAATCGGCAACCCACAATTCGCCTACTACCCAACATTGTTACCTGAGACGCGATTCAAATTTCGCGCCGCGAGCGGTTGAATCGTATGATTATCTAGGAGGCCTACACTGTTTTCCGGAGGACCATTGCACAAACTCGCGTTGTTTGTCTTGTTCGCCGCCCTGCCGCTTTGGGCGGCAGACCCGCGCATCGGCTCATGGGTGCTTATCTCTGCGCAGTCTTCGCTAGATCCCGGCAACAAACTCTCGATTACCTCGAACCATGACGAAGTCCACGTAGTGGTTACAGGCGAGACTCACGCTGATTTCACCGCCAAGTTGAACGGTCATGACTCCTCCGTACAGGGAAATCCGGCATTTAACCAAATCGAGCTGCATAAGATCAGCAAGCATCACGTCGAAGTGAAAGAGAAACGTGATGGAGCCGTCGTAGAGACAATTCATGACAAACTGTCGAGTAACGGCAATGAGTTGACGAGCAAGACTTCTCAGCCTGGCCATCCCGACACAATCACTGTCTGGAAGCGAACCGGGGGAAAGAAGATTGCCAGCGATTTATTCTCTGGCGACTGGACCGAGGACCTGAGCAAGTCTCGGATGGCACAAGGCATGGCGCTCAAGATCGAGGCGGAGGGAAACAACGGAGTGCACTTCTCGGGTGACTTCAGCTACAGCGCCCGTTTTGACGGCAAGGAATACGATCTAAGAAATTCCCGCAACGATACTGTAACCCTCCAGCTTGTCGACGCTCACACCGTCGATTCGTTCTACCGGAGAGACAATCAAATCACGCAGAAAGACCGCTGGGTCGTTTCCGCCGACGGAACCCAGATGACGCTGACCACGACCGGCACGCTGGAAACCGGCCAGCAGATAAAGGAAACGCTGATATTTCGGAAACACTAACCCTTCCGCGCTGGACGCGATCTATGCCAGCCGCTGAGCGGCCAGTTTGCAGTTGTCCGCGCTGTTGAGCTCGCGGATGCCAACCGAGATGATTCCTTTGCGATGCATGAATCGCAGAATGCCGTTGACTGTAGCTTCAAGTGACGGATCTGCCTTGCCCCAGGTGGAAGCGTCTCGGGCCGCTTGATAGCTGGAACTATCGTAGCGTTTGAACTCCATCGCCGAAATGTTGTCCACCGAGCCCACCAGAAAGTCCAGCAGCGGGAAGAGCAGATCTTCTTTCTTGCATCTCCTGATCAGCTCGGGAACGAAATCGGGAAGACTGAATATTTCAAACTGCCGGCCGGTGGCTTCTGTAATGAGGTCGGTAATATCCATCATGTTTGCGTAATCGTCCCGCACTACGTGATAGGTCTTATTCTCGGTGCCGGGAGTTGCGGAAATCGCAACAATATTGTTCGCCACGACATCTGCGGGAACGAAACTCACTTGGTTGAGGGCATCGACCCCAATGCCGTGATTCACCATAAACGCCACTAACCGCACGGCGATGTCGAAGTTGTTGCCGCCACCGGTAATCGAGGGGCTCACTAGAGCGGGACGGAAAATTCGCGTCGCCAGCCCGTGGCGGCGTGCATCCATCACAACCTGCTCCGAAACCCACTTGGATTGGCTATAGCCGAAATCGAGAAGCTCCATGTTCTCGTTGAAGTCGGTTTCATAGAGAACCTTCTTGACAGCCCAGCCAAAAATGAAGGTGGTTGAGACGTAATTAAAGCTCTTGGCCCGTCCTTCGAACGCCAGTCTCAAAACCTCATTAGTCCCCAGCACATTCGCGTCACGCATCCGGTCATAGTTGAGCAGGTAATTTACGGTTGCGCCGTTATGAAACACGGTATCGATTTCGTTCGCGAGGCCATCCCAAACCTCTGGCGTCAATCCCAGGTCCTTCTGGCCAAGATCTCCGCAAACCGGTACTACGCGGCTCTCGAACATCTGCATCAGTTTCGCCGGGCAAGGCCCCATCGATTCCATCGCCGCCCGCAATCTCTGCTTGCCCTGATGCTCGTCGGAAGACCTGACCAGAACGTGGATGGTCGCTCGCGTTTGTTCCAGCAGGCTTTTCACCAGGAACGGTCCGATAAATCCCGTGCCACCAGTGAGCAAAACATTTTCCAGTATCGGTGTTTCGGGCAATAAGGCAGGCGCCGGAGGCACGAATATGAGCTTTCTGTCATTACTCATCATCCGCACTTCCGCTGCACGCTGCTCTTCCCGGAAAGTCGCTAGATACTTCCGCAGCGGAACCAGTGCTTCTTCGGGTGCACGTTGCAATTGTTCAGCCAGTTGAAACAACTCGGCGACGCTCACGCGCTGAATGAGGCCGATATCCACCTGCCTCGCCAGCATGTCGGCGTCCTTGTTCTTTAGGAGTTCCTTGATCTCGTGCATGAACACAACCAGATCCAGCGAATCCAGCCCGGCTTCTACGAGGGTGTAGGACTCCGTGCCGGTCAGGTTGTAACGGGCTTTTAACACGTCGAAAGGCGACTGCCCTGCGGTACCGAAGACCGAGGACTCAGCGTCTTTTTCCCTGGAAAATTCTGAGAGAACTGTAAACTGCCCTTGCTGCCACATGTGCTTGGCTTTGTGGCGCATGATCTTGCCCGAACTGGTTCTCGGTATGGAGTGAGGTGCGATGAAAGAAACCACGGCGACTTCAACGTTCAGGTGATTCCGGACGGCGGCCGCGATCTTCAGCGCATCGGGAAGCGCCTTAAGATTCTTAACCTCGGCTACGATCGCCAGGGCCGGCTCGCTGTCTTCGTTAATCTGAAACGCTGCGACGCAATTGCTTCGGATCAAGCCTGACGCTTTCTCCGCCACCGCTTCGATATCCTGCGGGTAATAGTTTTGCCCGCGGAGAATGATCATGTCCTTAATACGGCCGCAGACGAACAGTTCGCCATCATGAAAAAAGCCCATGTCGCCCGTACGAAGATAGCCGTCGTCATAGGGGCTATCGTCCACAAGCCGGGCGTGGAACAGCCTTAGCGTCAGTTCCGGATTGTTCCAAAAACCCGGACACTTACTCCCGCCCGCAATCCAAATCTCGCCAATTCGGCCCGGTTCCAGAACCACGTGCTTTTCGGGATGAACGATCTTTACCGTGAGACCAGGTAGAGGTGTTCCGCAACTGACAATCTGAGTTGCTCCGCCGATCTCGGAAACCTCCTTGGTCATGCGGGCTTTTCCCAGCGCAACCGCGTTCTTGTTGACGGAAACAATACTGCGGCCGCCGAGCGAAACCGCCAGAGTATTCTCCGCCAGCCCGTAAGCGACAAAAAAACTCTCCGACTTAAGTCCGCGGGGCTGGAAGGCCTGCAGAAACCGCGTGTAAGTATCCGGTTTGACGGGTTCGGCGGCAACCAGCAACTGCCGAAGGGAACTGAGATCGCAGCTCTCCAAACTTTCCTTCGAAATCCGCCCCGCGCGCAGGCAATAGTCATAGGCGAAGTTGGGCGCCGCGGAGGCGCTGGCTTCATAAGTCTTGATTGCATCAAACCACAGGGTCGGGCGCTGAATGAAATCGGTGGGAGCAAAGCCGTAAGTCGTGCCGCCTTTGAGCGCTGGATAAAGGTAGCACCCAATCAACCCCATATCGTGATATTGCGGCAGCCAGGAGACCACAACCGGCGCGTCATGGTCGATCACCAGCGGGCAATTATGCAGTATGTTTTCGTGCGTGACCATCACGCCTTTAGGATCTCGAGTCGAGCCCGACGTGTACTGGAGAAACAGGACATTCGAAGCGCCGTTGAAAGTTTCGTCCGAAATAAGATCAACGAAATCTTCCGTCACCAGCCAACGAAGACTGGAAACGTAGTCGACATCGACTCCGGTTGAACAGACGCCGCTTCGGGCAAGATTAGTTCTCAGCGATCCGAGATAATCCTTGCTGGTTAAAATGCCCGCCGCCTGGCAGTCCTTTGCAATGTGGACCATTTTGTACAAGGCACCCTGAAAGCCACGAGAACTGGGGGGATAGACGGGCACCGGGATCAACCCGGCGCGCACGCACCCGAAAAAGGCGCAAATCATCTCTAGTCCCGGCGGATACGCCAGGAGAACACGGTCCTGTGACTTGAAACCGTGCAGCTTGCGCAAGTGTCCGGCAATCACCTTCGTCCGGCGGAGGAACGACTCATACGAGTAGCCCCCAATCGGGTTGCCGTTCACATCGATGTACGAGTAGAGAAGCCTGTCTGGGTGCTGATTTCCTAAAATATCTAACTTGTCTAAAATCGACGCGATCATAGATCGGACCAGTACTCATGGCGGTGGCGCCGCCATTCGTCAACCTCCTGTGTTCATGGAAAGATTCTGTACCAGAGAACTAGAGTCTCCCAGCGCCCCACGCGCACCGCGGGCAATCCTCTCCACATCAGATCGGCCCACTCAAACCCTGTTCGTTCGATATAGCTGAGTGGTTGATCGTAACAGAGATTTGCCAAAGCTGGAAGAATTTCCGCTCCTATTCGCTCGGAGTACGCACCTCGACACGGGAGGTGCCGGTAATCTGGAATTCCCTTGATCTTCGTCAAGTTTTCGAGCTAGCATTTGTTTCTAACACTGATTTCTAACCTTGGCCCGAAGGCTGCGTCGCTGCCACAAAGTCCGGCGCTGGCTTGGGCGATCCTCGGTAAACCGGCCCGGGGGCGTCGGCCTGACAGCATTGTGCCGGTAATTTTGCGGACGAGGCGCTTATTCCGCTGCACCCCGAAATCCATGATCTTGTACCGTCGGAGGCCGAGCTCAGGCACTCCATTGTGGACGGGGCTGCCGCTTCATTTCCGAAAGTTTTGCGCCGCCGCCTCGACGATTTCTTTTCCGGCGGAAATATTTCTCCCAAAGCCGACCGTGCCATGTGGGTCAAAATCTCGGTGGGGCTGGTGGTGCTGGCGGGCAGCTGGATTGCGATTTATGCCTTCAAACCGGATTCCTGGTGGTTCGTCAGCCTCTATCTATTGAATGCCATCGCACAGACGTTCCTTTTGCTGAATATCGCGCATGACAGCAACCACAACGCCATCTCGTCGACGGCGTCTGTGAACAAATCCCTGAACTATGTTTTCGATGTCTGCGGAATCAGCTCTTACATGTGGCGTATCCTTCATCATCGAGGTCACCACTCCTGCATCAATCTTCACGGTGAGGACGACGCGCTTACCGGACGCGGCATCCTTCGGTTTACGCCCCACGAACCCCGACTCCCCTTGCAGCGGTTCCAGCATATCTACGCCTTGCTACTTTACGCGATGTTTTCTCTCGATTATGTATTTCTGAGAGATTTTGAATGCTTTTTCTTCCCCTCGCACGATTATCTGAGAAACACGAAGCATCCGTGGCGGGAATACGTCATCCTCTTTGCCGGCAAAGCCTTCTACCTCACCTACATGCTGGTCTTGCCGGTGGTGTTGCTGGGAAAATCGCTTCTGCTGGTCGGCTTGTCTTTCTTGCTCGCTCATTTGATCATTGGTTTGAGCGTTGCCCTTGTATTCCAGACCACGCACTGTGTTGACAGCACTTACTTCCCCTCGAGCCGCAGCGAATTTGACAATGGGATCTACCACATCTTCGCGACCACGGCTGACTATGCGACCACGAAACCGCTGGTTGGTTGGCTTACGGGTGGGCTCAATCACCATATCGTCCATCATCTTTGCCCTTTTGTGTGTCACACTCACTACCCTTCGCTGACCCGGATTGTGAAGCAGACTGCCCAGGAGTATGGCATTCCCTATCGCCAACATCCCACGATGAGACAGGCGGTCAAACATCATCTGCTACTCTTAAAGCGATTGGGCAGCGAAGATAAACTTTCAGGTACGCTTCTGGATAGTGAGGCGTGAGCTTGTCACAAAGCATACCCGCGGTCTCCCGATTCCAATCCTTTCTGGATTCGCGTGCGATGGCGCAGAATCCTGTGCCGGTTCTCACCAAGTACATCGAGCTCCATGGCGACACTTTCCGGTTCTATTTTGGCGGAGTCAAAGAGGCGATCGTCACCGTCAACCCCATCGTGATTCAGCATGTCCTGAAGACCAATTCGGAGAACTACTACAAGTCCGAAATCCAAAAAAAAAGGATGGGCCATTTCCTGGGCAAGGGGCTTCTCACTACCGAGGGAGAACCTTGGAAAACCCAGCGGCGCCTCATCCAAACAGGTTTTGAGCGCAAGCAACTCGAAGTTTTGTCGTCGATCATGCAGGACTCCCTCGCCGACTCGCTGCAGGACTTCGATAGGCAGGCGCGTACCGGCCCAGTTGATATCTACCCTCTCATGATGAAGATTACCTTCGGCATGGTCGCCAGATCTCTGTTTGGCGCCCGGTTGAAGGAAGAGGACATCGCGACCATCAGCCACGCCATCTCGACCGTACAGGAATTTATGGTTCGGCAAACCATTCAGCCCTATCTGAATCCCTGGTTTGCGGTCTCGGGCGAATTGCGGCGGCACTGGGAAATGCGAACTCGCGCGTTCGGCATTTTAGGCGACTACATTCACGCAAGACGCAGCGACGAACCCGGTCATGACCTGCTTCAGATCCTGTTGGATGCTCGCTACAACGACGGTCATGGCATGAGCGATGAGTTAATCATCAGCGAGAGCATGCAATTGCTGGTCGCCGGCCATGAAACCTCGTCGAACGCTCTGTCGTGGTTTCTCTACCTGATGAGCTCCCGTCCAGATTGCGTCGAAAGGATACGGCAAGAGTTCGATTCTGTGTTGGGCGAAAAGCCTCTGAGTTACTCAGATGTTCCGAAGTTCGAGTTCACGACGCAGGTCATAATGGAGGCGTTGCGCCTTTATCCGCCGTTTTGGATGGTGGATCGAATGGCCCTCGCCGACGACCGCGCTGGCAACGTCGATATACCCCGCGGATCGACCGTGGTTGTGTTCGTTTACGGTGCGCACCATTCGCCGCGGTATTGGGAGAACCCAGAGAACTTCGACCAGGAACGCTTCTCCAAGGCGAGGGAAAAGCTGAACACGCCTTTCGCGCATCTGCCCTTCGGTGCGGGGCCGCGAGGATGTATCGGCGGCAACTACGCCATGCTGCAGATGCTCATGGTTCTGAGCGTTCTCCTCAGAAAATACGATTTTTGCCTGGTTCCAGGCCAGACCATCGAAGCTCGCGCCATGGTGATCTTGCGACCGGAGCACGGTATCCGCATGACCTTCACCGAGGTTGAGGCGCTTGGTGCGGCGTCCGAGCCGCACGCCGAAATCCTGAGCAAGCAAAGCGAGTCGAAGGACCCACGGGGCGTGGGCAGCCTGTCCGGCCGCTCAGCCTGATTGCTCTACATCCCTTGGCCGGAACGCTAGGGTGCCAAGACGACCGAGTTTTCCATTCTCGACCTTGTCCCGATACTCATTCCACCGTCACCGCCCCTATCGAGGATGCGCTGCTGTGGAATAATTTGGCGATCTCAAGATCCCCGGCCTTGGCGAACATGTGACACATACTTGCGCGACAGCATGCTTACTTGAGCTACGGTGAACTACAATCACAGATATCCGTGAAACTCGGCCGTGTACCCCTTGGCTGAAGGAGAAGTACCGTGCGTTGCAAGGATTTCTGGATTGTTGTTGCCATCGGGCTCGCGTCATTGACTCTGGGCACACGGGCCGGCGCTTCTCCCCGATCCAACGATCCGGATGCCTTTGCCGACGCCTTGCGAGACGATCTCAAGCCTGACCAAACCATTCGCCAGGCTCGGCAAGCTCTCGATCAGATCGGCGACCAATTCGACTCCGGCGATTATGACCGGCTCCCGCCATCCGCTTTCTCCGCCATGGGGCTGGTGGCGCTCGCGTGGTCCCGCATCGGCTGGGCAAAATTTCTACAAGGAGAAACGCTGGATGCCATTCCGTTCCTGAATTCTGCCTGGCTGTTGAGCCAGTCTGGTGTAGTCGCCGATCGTTTGGGCCGAGTGTATGAAAAAGAGGGACAGAAGAAAAAAGCATGTCGCTTTTATGCCTTGGCCGTAGCCGCCGGAGGACCCGACACGCAAAGTGCGCGCGAACAAGTGACCAGATTATCCGCTAGCCCTGATGCTGCCATTCAGGAAATCGCCCAGGCATCCACCGAGTTATTGGCAATGCGCACGGTTAAGATCCCGGCTTCTGCTGGCAACCCGGGCACCGCGCAATTTGCACTCGTCTTTGAAACTTCCGGCAAGCCCTCGCGAGCGGAATTCCTCGAGGGCGACAGCGGCCTCCGCCCCGCCGCCGCCAAAATTCGCGAAAATGAGTTCCTGGTTGGGTTCCCGGACATTTCGTCGATCAAGCTCGTGCGTCACGCCCAATTGTCATGTGCACCAGCAGGCTGCTCGGTTGTCCTGCAACCCGTTGATGTCCCGCAACCGGTGGAGACTCCGCAGGGATCGCCTGCGCAGCAAGCGGCGAATCCGACTGATGCGCTGCCGGTCGCCTCGCCCCCGCCTTCGCTGGCGGAGGCCGCATCGGCCGCGCCTTCGCCGGCGCCCCCGCAATCCTTGATCGAAAGGGCCAGGGAGGCAGCGTGGCAGTTTTCACAAAAGCTTCCCAACTTTGTTTGCCAGGAGTTTATGTCGCGGTATGTCCAGCAGGGCCGCCAGGACAAGAAGCCCCTGGACTTAGTTTCGGCAGAAATCATTTATGAGGATGGGCACGAGAGCTATCGCAACGTGAAGATCGATAACCATCCCACGGACAAGCCCCTGCAGGAGATCGATGGGTCCTGGTCCACCGGAGAATTTGCGTCCATACTGCTGGAACTTTTTCATCCCGACACCCACGCAAAGTTCCACTCCGGGGGTGCATCAACGATTTCCGGTCTCAGTGCCCAGGTTTACGACTTTCAAGTGGAGGGCGAGAATTCACGCTGGATGTTGCATGCCGGCTCTCAGAATCTGGCTGCGGCTTACCAAGGTTCTGTATGGTTGGATCCGAGCACCGCGCGCGTCCTGCGAATCGAGATGCAAGCCCGCAACCTCCCGTCAGATTTTCCCATGTCTACCGTCGAAACCGCGGTGGATTATTCGTATGTGAGGATTGGCGAGACATCGGTATTGCTTCCCGTCCATGCGGAGGCTTTGGGTTGTCAAAGGGGCAGTAGCTACTGCAGCCACAACATCATTGACTTCCGCAATTATCACGAATTCAAATCCGAGATCAAGATTCTTCCTCATCAGGACCAGCCGTGATAGCGACTACACGTGTCGCGACTGTTAACTTCGCGGATTCTCTGTCGGCCCTGGAGAATTTTGCGCTCGATGTCGAATAAGTCCAAATTTGAACTTTTGAGAGCCCCGATTAGGGCGCTGACAAGGGTTCAGTTAAGCACCCATGTATAAGTGCTTACACCTTTTGGACGTATGAGCAGAGCGAAAACTCGGTGTCCGCCCGGTATCCGTATTTAGCTTCGGGCGCGAGCCGCGCGGAGGGGCATTTTGAGTGCAATTGCGATTTTTCAACAATTGACCGACTCCCTCGTGGTTTCCGGGTAGCCGACCAACTAGAAACAAACTAATTGAACCGGTAAGATCGCGAGCAAAACAACACGGTTTGTAAGTCCGTTCAAGAGCTGCCATCAATTGAACTTCGCATAGTCCGTTTTGGCTCGCTTGAGAATGGGAATATCAGGGTCGGCATCTTTCCAGAGTCCGAAGAAATCCTGGTACGCTCTTTTCGCACTCGCAATGTCGCCCGCGAGCGCATAGCCGCGGGCCATTCCCAGATACGAGAGTGAATAGTACTGTCCCCAATTGGGGTGGACCCAAGTCGCTCCCCAGTTCGTGCCCTTGTGGTCCACAATTTTCTGAAACTCAGCGGCTCCTTCCGCGCCTTTATGCATTCGCAAGTAAGCCAGGCCACGCACATAAATCGCATCGGGATACGCGCGTTCGTAGGGCGAGGCAGATGCCAGCAGTTCTACGCTCTTGGCAGGTTCATCGCGTTGGAGCGCGATCATGGCTTGTATCTCGGGTAACTGTACGGCATTCCAGATGGTTCCGTTTGGGAGAGCTTTCGAAGTCTCTGCGGCGAGCTTTTCCGCTGTGGCCGCTTCGCCACACATCGCAACTGCCAATGCCGGACGTCCCAGACGGCGCACAGTCTGACAATTGCCTGACAATGCGTCAGCGCGCGCATCGCCTTCCTCATACTCG
>Ga0335073_10000583_pt1 | contig 47030 bp, 34 predicted proteins | sample Lox_Sample_22_FD_207093 | JGI IMG/M metagenome (GOLD analysis project Ga0335073, IMG submission 207093) | Soil microbial communities from Loxahatchee National Wildlife Refuge, Florida, United States - Lox_Sample_2.2 | ecosystem: Environmental > Terrestrial > Soil > Wetlands | place: USA...
CGAGCGGCTCGGCGGTGAATCTCATTGTATCCTCGGGTCCCGCGGGGGCGACCGTACCCAATGTGGTCGGCCTGACCCAGGCGGCGGCCAGCAGCGCGATCACCGGTGCGGGTCTCGTCGTCGGCACGGTGACCATGGAGTCGAGCAGCACGGTCGCCGCGGGCAAGGTCATCAGCCAGAGTCCGGCCGGCGGCACCAGCGTCGCGAGCGGCTCGGCGGTGAATCTCATTGTTTCCTCGGGTCCGGCCGTCGTGTACTCCTTGTTGTACTCGTTCCAAGGTCCCTTGAATGATGGGGACGGACCTCGCGCCGGTTTGGTCAGCGGCCCGGGCGGCGATTTCTACGGGACCACGCAGTCCGGCGGTATCTGGGATGAAGGGACGGTGTTCAGCATCACGCCGGCCGGTGCGGAAACCGTCCTGTATTCTTTCAATTCGGCCCCGGACGCCTCCAACCCCGCAGCTCCGCTGGTGCTCGGCACGGACGGCAACTTCTACGGAACCGCGCAGAGCAATGGGGCCTTCGGCAGCCAGCTGGTTGACGGAGCCGTCTTCAAGATCACGGCGGCAGGCGTGGAGTCGGTGTTGTATTCCTTTGGGGGTACGGCGACGGACGGTCAAACTCCCGCGGCGGGATTGATTCAAGGCACCGACGGCAACTTCTACGGGACGACCGAACTCGGCGGGACCCATTGCAATTCGGGCGGCGTTGCCTGCGGCACTTTCTTCAAACTGACGCCGGCGGGCACGGAGACCGTTCTATACAACTTCGGCGCGACCAGCGCGGACGGCAATACACCGGAAGCCGGCGTGATCGAAGGCCCGGATGGCAATTTTTATGGAACTACCATTCAGGGCGGTGCCCACGGTCTCGGGACCGTCTTCAAAATCACGCCCGCGGGCGTGGAGACCGTTCTGTATTCCTTCGGTGCGACGAGTAGCGACGGGGCAGAGCCGGTGGCCGGCCTGATTCTGGGCTCGGATGGCAACTTCTACGGGACCACGCAGGCCGGCGGCGCCAATCATTCATTGGGCACGGTATTCAAGATCACGCCGGCGGGCGTGGAGAGTGTTCTGTATTCCTTCGGCGCGACGAGTAGCGACGGGGCCATTCCCGTAGCCGGTCTGCTGCAGGGTGCCGACGGCAACTTCTACGGGACGACCAGTGCCGGTGGCGTCAACGGGGTCGTTGCGGTGACTTCGGGTACCGTATTCGAGGTCACCCCCACGGGCGTGGAAACCGTATTGCACTCCTTCGGCACGGGTACCGACGGCGCCGAACCGGAGGGCGGCTTGATTCAGGACGCCGAGGGGAATTTATACGGAACGACGTTCTTGGGCGGAGCCAGCGATAACGGTACGGTCTTCAAGATCGCGCTCTGAGGGCGCCGCCGGCGCCGCACCCTGGCGCCTTTTCCGGTGTTCGCACGCAGGTCCCTGAGTGATGGATGCGGTGCCAGCCGGTTGACTATGAACTATAATGAATCCTCTCAGAGACTTACGCTGTCGCCCATCGCTTTGCGCGCCGGGGCTGCTGGTGGCCCTTATCGGCAGCGCGTGCTTTGCGATCCGTATTCGAGGAATCGATTGGTGACAGAAGTAGAAATTGTTAATGAAATCAAGCGTCGAAGGACGTTTGCCATCATCTCCCACCCCGATCCTCCCCACCCGGACATGCCGCGACACCTCGCGCCTCAGATTCGCGGAAAAGCACTAGAAAAGTAGGCTTTCCGTTTGTTTTGGCCAGACACCGCAGGTCATCGCGAGACACCCTGAGGCACTCCTTTTGTGTACATAAACGTGTACATAAAACGCCCCTCCATCGGTCGTTCTGCCGGCTATGTACACGTTCGGGTTCTCGTGCCGATTGCCGGCGCTTGGCTGCGAGTCAATAGCGGGAAGCGATCCGAGAGGGTCCGAGAGAAAGCCGATCACGAGCCTGAGTGTGCGTGTCTCGGCGGCATCTCCCATGAATCACGGAAGAAGCGGGCAAAGCCTTTCCACAACAAGGGCGGCAGCTTGGGTCGCATTCCAAGTCTGCCCGGCAGCAAGTAGCGGTGGAATGTCTGTCAGGAACCTCTTGTCCTCCAGCTTCGCCGCGAGATTCTCCTCGAGCTGTGCTCGCGTGACGCGATGCCCGCCCTCGTCCATATATCGCCGGAACGCGGCAACGATGCGCGCGGGATCGACGCCTCCCCGCGAAATGGCCGTCGCGATGTCAAACAGGTCGCGGCCCTTGCGACGTTGGTAAAGCGCCCGAAGCTTGGTGCCGAGTAGCTCGTCGAGATCGTAGGTGGTAATGCCGCAGGCCCCGCCGAACCACCGGGACGCGACCTCAAACGGCACCTGCCGGAAACCGTGCTCCGCGAAATGCTCTCTTGTGTTCACTTCCACCTTCAGTCGAAGGGGTATCGGAGTCGGATCCTCCGAGGCAAAGCGGTAGTTGAACGTGACACGGCCTTCCGTTTGTTTCCATTTCGCTTCGCCGAGCCACGGGTCGAGTACCGTACGTAACGCGTCCATCACTGCGCCGGCGGGCTCTGCGCGCACTTGTACGAGGTCAATGTCCTCGGAATATCGCGCGGCGGGCGTTAGATACAGCTTGTAGAGCGCCGTTCCGCCACGGAAGGCGAGGGCGTCGCGCAGAACGGGCTGGGAAAAGATGCTCACCAGCGCGCGACAGATCACCAAGTCCTGTTCGACCTGGGCGTTGTCGGCCCACGGCGCGCGGTAGCGCCACTCGGTGATGTAATCGCGCGGGATCACTCCGCCTCAACGTCGGCGTTGACGATAAGTTTCCAGTCGCGGTTGCGCGCCCGATCGGCAATGGGCGCGGACGGCACAAGAGCCGTCGATTCGCGAGCGTGCTTGCGCACGTAGTCCTTGAGCAAGTTCGCCTTCGGCGCTTCGCCGGTGCGCACGAGCAAATAGCCCAATCTCTGCACCCACGGCAACGGCACGGTCGGTGCAATTGCTAGAAGTTTGTCGGCATCAAGCTTCTCGGCAAGTTCGGCGAGAATTGTGGCGACCGCATCAAGGCCGCCGATGTGGGCTTCGTAGCCGACCAAGTCGAAGGCCGTTGCATCCGGTGTCGAGACAGCAACGGTGCCGCGCGGCGTGTTGAAGTCCTGCGTCGGCACTTCGACAACGCGCTTACGAACATGGAAGACGACGCGCACCTTGCCGCATTCGATCGGGCGGCGCGCCTTGCCTACCATGACCTGAAACTCCTGCGGTCGGTGGTGCGCAGCGCCGTGGTATTGCGCGGCGGAGAGAAGTCCCGCGTAGTACCGTGCTTTCGCTTGCCTCATCATGTCAGGGATAAACTGCTCGGCAGGCAGACTGCCAAGCGAGCGGTATTCGGGCGGCACAATCACGTAGAGCCCACGTCCCGGGCTGGCAATCTCTCCTTTGCGACGAAGGCGATTGAGCGCGAGCTTGACGGCATCGCGGGACGCCCCCAGCCGCTGTCTCACGTCCTGGGACGTGAAGAAGTACCGGCCGCCCTGCGCGAGCTGGGCGAGATAGTCCTTCAGATAGACGACGCCGCGACCAGATTCCATTCGCGTAAAGTATCAATTGGTGATACTTTACGCAATCTAAATCGGGGTGGCGGTCCTGGAGAGCCTTCGGCGCGGCGGGACGCGCACGAGACTCGAATCGCACGCGGAGGTCCATGGCCAAGAGCAGCAATAGAGACGAATTCAGCCGGCCGACCAAAAGGGCAATCGAGAGGCAGGCGCGTAGCCATTGCTCCAATCCGGCGTGCCGTCGGCTGACAAACTCTGCGACATCGGACCGCGCGGGTGAGATCAACATTGGCGTGGCATCGCATGTCTGCGCCGCCGCGCCGGGCGGTCCGCGCTACGACGCGAACATGACGCGGGAGCAGCGGTGCTCTGCCGACAACGGCATCTGGCTTTGCCAGGATCATGCGCACGCGGTTGATGCGCCGGACTCTAAATTCACCGTTGAAGAGCTGCGGGAATGGAAGAGGCTCACGGACGAAGACTCATGGCGCAGCATCATGGAGAACGTCCCATTCGGCCCGGGGATGCGGCCGCCGACGCCGGATGTGCTGAGGGATAGGCTGCGCGCTGCAGCCACCGCAGATCTGGCCGTCTTTCGGCAGATGGAGAGATGGCCCCGCACTGCCGTCGGGCTCACGCTGAAAGTCGATCATGTAGACGAAGCACTGAGCACACAGGCTCTCGCAAATGCCGTCGCAACGCTCGATGACCTCGTCCTTGTCGCCGCGCCTGGAATGGGAAAGACGACCACCGTTTTTCAGATCGCCGAAGGCGTACTGGCCATCGGCAACGGGACGCCGCTTATCGTGCCGCTCGGAGATTGGGCAACCGAAGGCGACACGTTGCTCGCCTCCATCCTGAAACGCGGGGCATTTACAACGGTTTCGGAGGCAGATTTTCGGACCGTCGCAGCCAAGCCGGGCGTCGTGCTCTTACTCGACGGCTGGAACGAGCTGGACGTTGTCGCTCGAGAACGCGCCCGAGTGCAGGTCACCAATCTGAAAGCGGAACTACCAGAGCTTGGCCTGGTGATCTCAACACGTAGGCAGGCGCTCGATATTCCTTTCACGGGAACCCGCGTTGACTTGCTCCCGCTCAATGACTTGCAGCAGATGGAAATTGCCAAGGTCATGCGCGGTGACGCTGGCGCAAGACTCATAGATCAAGCCTGGCGAACGGCCGGGGTGCGCGAGCTGATGACGATTCCGCTTTATCTCACGGCGCTACTATCTTTCCCGGACGGCGCACCGTTTCCCACAACGAAGGAAGAGGTGCTGCGGCGCTTTGTTGCGGCCCATGAACAGGATGCGCGTCGTGCGGCGACGCTTCGTGCAGTGTCCGATGGCTTCCAGCGAAACTATCTCATCAGTCTGGCCACTTTCGCCACGACGACTGCAAACACGTCCGTCACCGACGCCAATGCGCGCAGGTCGGTGTCACAAACCGCACACATTCTAGTCAGTGACGGACAAATCACGATCCCGGCGCAGCCAGATGTCCTGCTGAATGCGCTCGTTAGCAATCACGTGCTAGTGCGGTTGGGCGATGAGCAGGGCTACGGTTTCCGGGTGATGCGGCGGCCCGCGACAGGCTCAAAGCGGAAATTCTCAACCAACGGCAATGGGAAGAAGCGATTCTCTTCGCGGTTGAGCGGAGCGCGCGTGGCAATACCGCCATGAAGAACGCGTGTGGCGCGGCTATCCTTGCGGCCTTTGAGGTCGATCCCCTCCTTGCCGCTGAGATGGTCTTCCGCGCCACAGAGGAAGTGTGGTCACGAATCAGCGGCCCGATTTCCGACTTCATCCGAAAGTGGCATGCGCCCGGCAGAGTGGATCGGGCCGTCAGGTTCATTATTACGTCAGGCCGACCGGAATTCGGCGATCTGCTGTGGCCCCTGATCACCAATCCTGAGCAGCAGGTTCGTTTGAACGCGCTGCGAGCGGCAGCGACATTCCGTTCGTCTGTGCTTGGGAGCGAGGCTCAGACGCGGATTGCGGCGCTGCCGCCCGAGATCCGCAAGCACGTGCTGGACGAAATCGCTTTGCATGGCGGCATGGATGGACTCGATCTAGCGACGGCCATAGCAAAGACCGACGGCGATCCCGAGGTTAAGGCAGCCGTCGCTGAAGCGCTATCCTTTCGGCGCGCGGACCGCCACGTCGCGGACCTGCTGAGCGACGCTGGCGATGCCACCTATGACATCCTTGCCAAGAGCGGACATATCGAAGACGTCGCCATCGAAGCCGTGCAACGGGGCCTCGAAGCTGCCCGCGATCGGCGCAAAGCGGCCGGCGTGACAGCTGACGAGCGCCTTCAGGTACTCCTTAACGGGTTGCATGATGACGGCTGGGACGCGGAGATCACCGGCATCATCGCCAATATGGAAATCGACAGCGCGCAGCGCGGAAACGTGAACCTTCTCTACGAGGTGAATCGACGTTACCCACAAGCGTTCACTGATGGATTGCTTCGGCGTGTTCGCGAAGGCCGCACGCTGTTTTTTGGCGCCGACGACTTACTGACCGCAGCCGGGGTCGTAGTAGAGGACGACGGGCTCGCCGACATAGCGATGGGAGAGACTGGCCGCCCGAATGACCGCGCGGAAGCGGCGGCATCGGTTCTCGGCCCAAACGACGTTGGTCGGCTTGTCGACGCCTACCTTGCAGCGAGCAAAGCCTTACGCAATACCAGAGGACAATACGACAAGGCGGCTGGCGACCGTTATCACGAACTTCGCGCGCGCATCTTTCACACTCCGGGAGCGAGTCTGATCGCCGCCGTGCAAGCCCGAGGAGGAACGACCGACTACGAGGAAATCGAGGAATTGGCCGGGCTCCTTTCCCGCGGGATGGAAGGAGAGGGAGATCGCGCGCGACCATTCATGCGCGAGGGCTTGGCAAGCATTGGCGCGCTGGTGCAGGAGTGGGGCGACCGAATGCTCGCGGCGGGAGACGCAAACCGTCGGCAAACAGGAGCAATCGCCACGCTGGCCAGCCACGCCCCATCGCCACATCTGCTTCCGCTTCTCAAACGGCTCCTCGACGATAACCTTCGCCGCTATCGCGCCTTTCGAGAGCAGGCGCACGCGAGTGAATGGCGGCAAAGTGATGCGGTAAACGAAGCGCGCTCGCCGCATACCGGCGAGTACCAGCGCGCATTTATGGCAATCAGGGCGCCCGAAACGACCGCGCTGCTAAAGGGATACCTAGCAGATGAACACTTTGGAGAGCTTGCGGCGAAAGCGCTTGCCTTCCAGTGGTCGGAGGTCAACGAGCCAGAGGATAAGAGCAGGTTTCGCGGCGGAACCGATTTCTCGCGCGTGGCGGAGCGGCGTGTCGCCCGTTCCTCCAATCCGGCCCAAACGACTGATGAAGCGGAAGCGATTTTTGCGGTCGTCGATACGCTACTAACCGACCGCGCGACTGACGAACAGACAAAACTGGCCGTTGCCCTCGGTATCGTTGGCGCGCGGTTACCGCACGGCCAGCGCGACGGAACAATTCAGAGGCTCATCGCGCTTGCGCCGCTGCGAGCGCGCGAGCACCTTCTTTTGTCGCTCATCCTGTCCGGAGAAGACGTCGATATTACGTTGATAGAAAGGGGTATTGCAGAGCTAATTGAGATTGCCAAGGCGCAACCCTGGCGCCTAACCCAGAGTGACGCTTATGAACTGCGCGACTGGCTGCGCCTCCTGCCCTTCGCCACACCAGTCTCCGCAATACCTGCGATCGTCCGTGACCTACCTGACGCCCAACGCAACCCGCACCTCCTAGAAGACATGGTGGGAGCGCTTAGTAATTCACCTTACGACGACGCGGAGGGTGTGCTGTTCAAGTTGGCAGAGGACGACGCTCGCCTATATGTCAACTACAAATGGCGCTCGACAACCATGGGAATCGGCACCGAAACGGCAGCTCGGCGGATTTTGGATCTGACAGTCGCCGGCACACTGAATGACAAGTCTGATGGCTTTCATTGGCGGAGCGAATTGAGCGGCCTGATGACCAGATCGCCTGACATCCGCGCATATGTGTTTGAGCTACTGAGAAGCGGCTTGCCGCAGGAACGTATAATGACCCTCGCTAGCGCAGTGGCAGAAAACCCCGGCACAGAAGACCTTCTCGCTCTCATCCATCTTGAAATCGAGACAGGGCAATCGTTTCTTTCGTGGCGGTCCATCGAAAGAGCGGTCAATGGGCACGTCCCGTCCGAAACCTGGAAAGGCGCGTACGATATAGTGCCTCTCCCCGCAGTCGAGCTACGGAAAAGACTGTTGTCAATGACGACGAGTGGCGGTGCGGACGATGCTGCCGCTCGCTGCCTGAATACCATAGATAAGGTCAGGGACGAATATGGCTCGCCCGAGGACGAACCGCGTCATCCTGATCTGGCGTCCGGCAGGTCGTGGCCCATCTTGAGACCGGACGCCGACGTGGAGTAGGCCGCACCGCAGCCCGGAATGGGATGGGTTGCTACGGCCTTCTCAAATCCAGACGCCGACGATCGAGTGCATCGGGACGAATCTTGGCTCCGCGGCCCGTATAATCGCTCTGAGACCAGCGGAAGATTATCCGGATCAGCGCACCAGGGAGATGATCGCAATGCCTGAGGCGCGACCCCAACATTTTGTGTACACGGTCGTGTACATCGTCGAGGAAACGGTAGGTGTCTGAAGCTGAAATTACTAAGGAAATCAATCGCCGAAGAACTTTTGCGATTATATCGCACCCCGATGCCGGCAAGACCACGCTCACCGAGAAACTGCTCCTGTTCGGGGGCGCCATCCAGATGGCGGGCACGGTGAAGGGCCGCAAGGCGACCCGCCACGCCACCTCCGACTGGATGCGTCTGGAGCAGCAGCGCGGGATCTCGGTCACCTCCTCGGTCATGCAGTTCCCGTTCGAGGGCCGCATCGTGAACCTGCTCGACACGCCGGGTCACGAGGATTTCTCGGAAGATACCTACCGCACGCTCACCGCGGTCGATTCGGCGCTCATGGTCATCGACTGCGCGAAAGGCGTCGAGGAGCGCACCATCAAGCTGATGGAGGTCTGCCGCCTGCGCGACACGCCCATCATGACGTTCGTGAACAAGCTCGATCGCGACGGGCGCCCGCCCATCGAGCTGCTGGATGAGATCGAGAGCGTGCTCAAGATCCAGTGCACGCCGCTCACCTGGCCCATCGGCATGGGCCGCGACCTGCTCGGCGTGTATCACTTGCCCGAGGACCGGATCTACGTGTACGTGCCGGTGGAGCGCGGCCGGGTCGGCAGCCACGAAACCATCGAGGGCCTGCAAAGCCCCGAGGCCCGAGAGCTCCTCGGCGCGCGCTACGGGCAGTTCGCCGAGGAGGTCGAGCTGGTGCGCGGCGCGAGCGCGCGTTTCGATCTCGAGCGCTACCGGGCCGCCCGCCAGACGCCGGTGTTCTTCGGCTCGGCGGTCAACAATTTCGGCGTGCGCGAGCTATTGAGCTCGTTCGTGCAGCACTCTCCCGCCCCCCTGCCGCGCGCCGCCCTGGAGCGCGAGGTGCAAGCCGCGGAGCCCAAGCTCACCGGCTTCGTCTTCAAGATCCAGGCGAACATGGATCCCGGGCACCGCGATCGCATCGCGTTCGTGCGGCTGTGCTCCGGGCGCTACGCGCGCGGCATGCGCCTTTATCACGTGCGTCTCGACAAGGAGCTGCGGGTGGCCGACGCGCTCACCTTTCTCGCCGCCGATCGCAGCCAGGCCGAGGAAGCGTACGCGGGCGACATCATCGGACTGCACAATCACGGCACCATCAACATCGGCGACACCTTCAGCGAGGGTGAGCATCTGACGTACACCGGGGTGCCGAATTTCGCGCCGGAGATCTTCCGGCGCGCGGTGCTCAAGGATCCGCTGCGCATGAAGGCGCTGCAGAAGGGGCTCTCGCAGCTGTGCGAGGAGGGCGCCACGCAGCTGTTCAAGCCGCTGCGCAACAACGATCTCATCCTCGGCGCCATCGGGCAGCTGCAGTTCGAGGTGGTGGCGTTTCGATTGCAGGATGAATACAACGTGCAGTGCGTCTTCGAGCCGATCAACGTCGCCACGGCGCGCTGGATAGGCGCGCGCGAGGAGAAGCGGCTGGCCGAGTTCCGCGACAAGGCGCACGACAACCTGGCGATCGATCATGCCGGCGAGCTGGTGTATCTCGCGCCCACGCGGGTGAATCTCGAGCTGACGCAGGAGCGCTGGCCCGACGTGACCTTCTCGAAGACCCGGGAGAATCTCGCGGCCTGAGAGGCCGCGCTCAGCCGGCGCCGTCGCTCCCCCCGGGCGGATGGCGCCCGGCCCCGGCATACAGATGCGCGTACTCGGCTCGGACGCGTTTCTTGTCGAGCTTGCCCACGCTGGTCTTCGGGATGCTGCCCACGAACAGGATGGCGTCAGGCAGTTGCCACTTCTCGAACGTCGCGGCCAGATGCGCGCGCAGCTCCTCCTGCGTCGCGTTGCGCGCGCCGTCGAGAACCACCAGCGCGAGCGGCCGCTCGTCCCACACCGGATGCGCTATGCCGACCACGACCGCCTCGCGCACGGCCGGATGGCTTGCGATGGCGTTCTCCATGTCGATGGAGGAGATCCACTCGCCGCCGCTCTTGATGAGATCCTTGAGGCGGTCGGTGAGCTTGAGGTAGCCGTCGGCATCGATCGATCCGGCATCGCCCGACCGCCAGTAGCCGTCGATGAACCGATCGCCCGCCTCCGGCATGTCATGGTAGGAGGTGGCGCACCAGGGACCGCGCAGACAGATCTCGCCCACCGATCGCCCGTCGTGCGGCAGCTCCTCGCCGTTCGGACCGAGGATCTTGATGTCGACGCCGACGGCGGGCAGTCCCTGGCTGCGCCGCACGGCCCAACGCTGCTCGGCGCTCAGGTGCCCGGCGAGCGCGGGCTTGAGCCGATTGAGAGCGACCACCGGACTGGTCTCGGTGCCGCCGTAGGCCTGCACCAGCTCGGCGCCGGTGAGGGCGCGCAGGGCGGACATGAGCGCGAGCGCCGGCTGGGATCCGCCGCACAGCAGGCGCAGACGCCGCAAATCCGGTTTCCGGGGCAAAGCCTCGATATGCTGCAGCATCGACTGGACCAGCGTCGGCACGCCGCTCGCGATCGTGACCTGCTCGGCGATCATGGCATCGATGAGCGGCGCCACGTCGTCCATCGCATAGCGCCCGGGCAGCAGGATCTTGTTGGCCATGAGCGTGGCCGCCTGCGGCAAACCCCAGCCCTGCGCGTGATACAGGGGTGTGATCAGCATGGTGCAGTCCTCGATGCTCATGCCGAGCAGGCTGACCAGGGTCATGGAATGCAGGTACATGGAGCGATGCGAGTAGAACACCCCCTTCGGCCGCCCCGTCGTGCCGCTGGTGTAGGCGGCGGCATAGGCGGAGCGCTCATCGATCACGGGCCATTGCGCCACGGGTTGGGCGAGCGCGAGGAGCGTCTCGTGATGCAGCGCCGGCGTGAGCGTGGTGCGCAGCTCGCACAGGGGCCGATCGCTCATGACGATCCAGCCCTTGAGGTCCCTCAGGTGAGGCGCGAGCGCCTCGGCCAGCGGCAGGAGCGACTCGTCCACGCAGATGTAAGAGGCCCGCGCGTGATTCACGATGTAGCCGAGCTCCTCCGCCGAGAGGCGCAGGTTCAGCTGCAACAGCACCGCCCCGAGCCCCGGAACGGCGTAGTAGAGCTCGAAGTAGCGGCGGCTGTTCCAGTCCAGGACGCCGATGCGATCCGCGGGGCCGACGCCGAGCGAGCGCAGCGCGCCGGCCGTGCGGCAGATGCGCGCGTAGCACGCGCCGAACGTGTACCGACCCCAGCCGCCGTCCGGCGTCCGGTAGAGGATTTCCTGGTCTGCGTGGGTGCGCGCGGCGTGGCGGATCAGCGTCGTCGTGTTGAGCTGATAGTCATCCCCCATCGTCGAGGGGCAGCCCTGGACGATTGGCGGGCCGGCATCGGCCTTGCGTCTGTGATCGCGCACCTCATTCCCCCTGCTCACGCGCCATGGTAGCCGGCTTGCGCCTCGGGCGAAACGCGCGCACGCGCGCGGCGAACACATCGAGCGCCTCGGCAGGCTGGCCCGGATGCAGCGTCGAGCCGTAGCGCAGGCGCGAGTAGCTGCCGCACAGCCCGGTGACGGCGGGGGCGAGATCGGGGCGCGCGCTCGCGACGCGCGCCGCGAACGCCTCCGCACCTTCGTGCGGGCGGCGCGGCAGACCGACGGCGGCCAGCTTGCCGCATAGCCGGCCATAGACGATCGCCAGGGCGTCCTTGCGCTGCGGGCGCTGCTCGCGGCGCACCTGCCACATGAGCCAGGCAAACGCGAGGACCAGCCCGATCGCCATGACCAGGACGATCCTCTCGCCGTCCGCCCGCTCGATGCCCATGCGCTCGAGGAGCGAGATCTGCGCGAGCTGGTCGAACCGCAGAATCCGCTGCCGCCACAGCTGGCCGAGCGCATCGAGGCGCAGCCGCCAGTCCGCGAGCCAGGAGACATGCGCCTGCCAGCCGCCCACCAGCCGCTCGCCCGCGAGCGCCTCCGCGAGCGAGGCCTCGACCCGGCTCGGGGCCACCGCCGCGGTGGGATCGACACGCAGCCAGCCGCGGCCCGCGATCCAGACCTCATCCCAGGCGTGCGCGTTGCTCTGGCGCACGATCCAGTAGCCGGCGTAGCGATTGTAGGTGCCGCCTTGATAACCGGTGACGATGCGGGCCGGAATGCCGGCGGCCCGCATGAGGATCGCAAAGGCCGACGCATAATGGCCGCAGAATCCGCGCCGCGTGTCGAACAGGAAGTCGTCCACCGGATTCTCGCCGAGCGGTGGGGGCTCGAGGGTGTAGAAGAACTGCTCGTTCCTGAACAGGTCGAGCACCGCGGCAATGAGCTGCAGATCCTTCGGGTGGGCGCGCCGCAGCTCGGCCGACAACGCCAGCGTGCGCGGATTGCGGCCCGGCGGCAGCGCGGTGTCCCGGCGCCGGGCCGCCGTGCTCAGCGGCTCGAGGCTTTGCACGCGCGTGGAGGAGCGCAGGGTCACATCGATGGGCCGGGACACGGGCTCGGGCTGCACCAGCGTGTAGTCGCCGGTCAGATGCGCTTCGGGCACGCTCCAGCGGTGCGGCCAGTCGAGCGCGAACAGCCAGTTGAACGGATGCGGCTCCAGGCTCAGCGTGTACGCATACTCCGGTCCCGACGGCTCGAGCGGCGGCGCCGCTGCGGCCGATCGGGAGGTGCGCCAGGTACGCCCGTCGAAATCATGCAGCACGGGCCCGCGCCAGTAACGCTCGCTGGCAGGGGGCGTGGCGCCCGAGAAACGCACCCTGAAGGCCACCTCGTCGGATAGCGCGAGCTCGACGATGTCGCCGGGGCTCATGGTGTCGCTCAGACCGGACTGCGCGCCGCGCGGGTCGGGGGGCAGATTCCACAACGGCGCATCGAAGCGCGGGAAGAACAGCCACAGCACCAGCGCGACCGGCAGCGCCTGCGCCGCCAGACGCCCGGTATAGCGCAGGCTGGGCGGCCAAGGCGGCGGGGCTGCCGGGGTGAGACGCAGCAAGGTCGCCGCGGTGAGCCAGGCAACACCGATCAGATAGGCGAACAGCCAGAAGGACTCGCTGCGCAGCAGCGCCGCGAGACTCAGGAAATACACGATCAGGGCGAGGACGAACAGATCGCGGCGGGATCGAGTCTCGAGCAGCTTGAGCCCCGCCACCAGGCTGAGCAACGCCGTCCCGGCGGACAGTCCGTTGAAGGTGCGCAGCTGCACGAAAAGAAGCAGGATCGCCGCCGCCGCGATGCCGAGCCGCAGGGCGCGCGGGGGCGGGGCGTAGCCGCGCGCGGCCAGCACGAGTCGCATCCCGATGCTCGCCGCCACCACCGCCGTGAGCCAGACGGGCAGTGCGCTGAGGTGCACCGCCAGGGCGAGGCTCAGGCACAGACACATCGACCGCAGCTCGAGATAGGTGGCGCCGTCGGCCGAGGGCGCGGCGAGCTTCATGGCGAGCCTGCGCCGCTGTGCGCCGCGAGCGCACGCAGGCACCGCGCGCGGTGCGTGGCGCCGCGTCCGGGGGGGATCTCGATGCCCGGGATGCGCAGCCCGTAGGGGCGCGGTGAGCCCGATTCGCAGGCGAGGACCCAGCGGCACAGCTGCGACAGCCGCGCCTCCACCTCGAGCCCGGGAAGCGCGGACCACTCGAGGTACTCGGGCTGCGCGCCGAGATCGGTGTACATGCGCACCGCCGCTTCGCCGCCGCGCGCGAGCACCTTCCAGGCCATGTGCTTGAGCGGTACGCCGGGCGCGTAGGCGCGCAGGCCGGCGAAGTCCTCATCCCCGCCGCCCGCGGAGCGCAGCGCGCGGCCGCTCCCCGCCGCCGCGTCGGGCAGGCGCCGATCGCCGCGCGGCTCCGGCGCGATGTAGGCCGCGAGCCCCACATAGACATAGGTCCAGGCGCGAAACCAGCCGAACGGATGGCGCGTTCGAATCTCGAGCTGGTCCCACCGAGCGACGCCGCGCGCTCCGACCCGCACCGGCAGCATGAGCCGCTCGTAGCTCTGTGCCGGGACGCTCTTGACGGCCCGTACGCCGGCCGCGGAGCGCACGGCCGGGTCGAGGCGCACCTCGATGGCGCTGCGCTCGAGCGCCGAGTCGTTGCGCAGCAGGAAGCAGAACACCGCGTCGCCACCCGCGAAGGCGTCCGCCTCGAGGTTCACGTCGACGCTCAGCCCGGAGAGGTTGCGATGGCAATGGTGCATGGCCACGAGCGCGAGGCTCACCATGAAGAAGGCAAAGGCGAGCGCGAGATTGCTGTTGTAGTTGAGCGCCGCGATCAGCATGGTCGCGAGCAGCCCCGCGAAGGTGAGTCCGAATCGCGTCGGCAGGATGTAGATACGCCGCCGATCGACGGTGGCGGGCAGGAGGTCGCCGCCGTGGCGGCGCGCGGCCCAGGCGCGGATTCTTCGGATCGCCGCCGCGCGCAGATCCATCAGCGCACCGCTCAGGGGACGGGAACGGCCTCGAGCAGCCGATTCGCGGCGGCCGGGCCGCTGTCGCGCTGTTCGAGGCGGTGCTCGACGACGGCCGCGAACACCGCTTGCACGTGCTCGGGGATCACGGCGCTGCGGCCGCAGACCAGCGCCCACGCCCGCGCCGCGCGCAGGAGGCCGATGGCCGCGCGCGGCGAGAGCCCGACGGTGAGGCCCGCGGCGCTGCGCGTGTGGGCCACCAGGGCCTGGACGTAATCGAGCAGCGCCGGAGCCGCATGAATGCCGAGCACGCGCTGCTGCAGCGCCTGCAGCGCTTCCTGGCCCAGGACGCTGCCGAGCGAGTTGACCAGCTCGCGCCGATCCGTGCCGCAAAGCAGCTCCCGTTCGGCCGCCGCCGCCGGATAGCCGAGGTGCACGCGCATCATGAAGCGATCGAGCTGGGACTCGGGGAGCGGAAAGGTGCCGATCTGCTCCTGAGGGTTCTGGGTGGCGATCACGAAGAAGGGCTCGGGGAGCGGCATCGACTGCCCGTCGAGAGTCACCTGCCGCTCCTCCATGGCCTCGAGCAAGGCGCTCTGCGCCTTGGGTGAGGCCCGGTTGATCTCGTCGGCGAGCACGAGCTGCGCGAAGATCGGGCCGCGCTGGAAGCGGAACTTTCCGCTCTCGCGCTCGAAGATCGATACGCCGAGCACATCCGCCGGCAGCAGATCGCTGGTGAATTGCACGCGCTGGAAGGTCAGGCCGAGGGTGCGGGCGAGCGCGTGCGCGAGCGTGGTCTTGCCCACGCCGGGGATGTCCTCGATCAGCAGATGGCCGCGCGCCAGCAGGCACGCGAGGCACAGCCGGATCTGCTCCTCCTTGCCGAGGATGACGCGATTGAGCTGCGCAATGACGGCCGCGATCTCCGCGGCGGCCGCGCCGCTGCGGCTCGCGGGCGGCGTGCTCATTGGCCGAGCATCCTGCGCACGCGGCCCATCTGAGCGCTCAGCTGCGCGATCTCGGCGCGCAGCTCGGCGAGGCGGCCCTCATCCTTGGCGATGACCTCCGCGGGCGCGTTCTTCGCGAACGCCCCATTGGCGAGCTTCGCCTCCAGCTTGCCGAGCTCGCCTGCGGCGCGCCCGAGGCGCTTGGCCAGGCGCTCGAGCTCGGCGTTCGGATCGATGAGCCCCGCCATCGGCACCAGAATCTCGAGCCTGCCGAGCAGGGCGGCGGCCGAAATGGGCGCCGGATCTGCGGCAAGGAGGACGCGCGGCTCGCAGATGCCGGCCAGGCGCATGAGCGAGGCCCGGTTGCGCTGCAGGTACTCGAGATCGGCGGGCGCGGCATTTTGCAGCAGCACCTTAAGACGCCGGCTCGGCGCGATGTCCATCTCGCCGCGGATCTGCCGCACCCCGAGTATGAAGCCCATGACCCAGCGCATCTCGGTCTCGGCGGCGGGGTCGGCCGCGATCTCGAGCGCGCGCGGATAGGCGCTCACCATGATCGAGGGCCCGGCGGCGCCGGCGCAGCCGCGGACACGCTGCCAGATCTCCTCGGAGATGAACGGGGCGATGGGATGGAGCGCTCGCAGCAGCGTCTCGAGCGTGTCGATCAGGGTACGGCGCGCCGCGCCGCGCTGCGCCTCGCTCGAGGTGTCCGATTGCAGAACGGCCTTGGAGAGCTCGAGGTACCAGTCGCAGAACTCATTCCAGGTGAACTCATAGAGCGCATTGGCGACCGCATCGAGACGGTACTCGGCGAAGCCCGCCTCGAGACGGGCGAGCATGGCGGCAAGACGGGTGCGGATCCAGCGGTCGGCGAGCCCCAGCGGCAGGTTGCCGGCCTCCTTCGGCGGCAGATCCCGGCCCTCGACATTCATGAGCACGTAGCGCGCCGCATTCCACAGCTTGTTGCAGAAATTGCGATACCCCTCCACCTTGGCGAGGTCGAAGCGCAAATCGCGGCTCTGGGTCGCGAGCGCGGCGAAGGTGAGCCGCAGCGCATCGGTGCCGAATGCCGGGATGCCCTGCGGAAACTGCTTGCGGGTGGCTTTCTCGATCGCCGGCTTCATCTGCGGCTGCATCAATCCGCTGGTACGCTTCGCCAGCAGCGCCTCGAGCGAGATCCCGTCGACGATGTCGAGCGGGTCGATCACGTTGCCCTTGGACTTGGACATCTTCTGGCCGTCGTGATCGCGGATGAGCCCGTGGATGTACACGGCGCGAAACGGCACCTCGCCGGTGAATTTCAGGCCCATCATGATCATGCGGGCCACCCAGAAGAAAATGATGTCGAAACCGGTGACCAGGACCGAGGTCGGGTAGTAAGTCTGCAGCGCGCGCGTGCGTTCGGGCCATCCTTGGGTGGAGAAAGGCCACAGCGCCGAGGAGAACCAGGTGTCGAGCACGTCCTCGTCCTGGCGCAGCTCGAGCGACGGGTCGATTGCGTGCCGCTCGCGCGCCTCGCGCTCGCTGCGCGCCACATAGCAGCGTCCCTGCGGGTCGTACCACGCCGGAATGCGGTGGCCCCACCACAGCTGGCGGCTGATGCACCAGTCCTTGATCTTGCGCATCCACTCGTAGTAAACGCCGGCCCAGTGGTCGGGAACGAAGCGGATGCGCCCATCCTCGACCGCCTTCAGTGCCGGCTCGGCGAGCGGCTTGATGTCGACGAACCACTGATCGGTGAGCCAGGGCTCGAGCACCGCGTTGCTGCGCTCCCCGCGCGGCACGGTGAGCAGGTGCGGCTCGGTGCGCTCGATGAGGCCAAGCGCCTGCAGATCGGCGAGCATGCGGGCGCGCGCCTCGAAGCGGTCGAGTCCGCGATAGGCGGGCGGCGCCTGCTCGTTGAGCGCGGCCTCGGCCGTGAAGATGTTGATCAGCGGCAGGGCGTGGCGCTGACCGACCTCGTAGTCGTTGAAGTCGTGAGCCGGGGTGATCTTCACGCAGCCCGAGCCGAACGCAGGATCGACGTAGGCATCCGCGATCACGGGAATGGTGCGCTCCGTGAGCGGCAGGCGCAGCCGCCGTCCGATCAGATGGCGGTAGCGCTCGTCGTCGGGGTGCACCGCCACGGCCGCATCGCCGAGCAGGGTCTCGGGCCGCGTGGTGGCGACCACCATGAATCCCGCGCCATCCTCAAGTGGATAGCGCAGGTGCCACAAATTGCCGCTCTCCTCCGAGGAGACGACCTCCAGGTCCGACAAGGCGGTCTTCAGCACCGGATCCCAGTTGACCAGGCGCTTGCCGCGGTAGATCAACCCCTGCTCGTAGAGCCGCACGAATACCTCGGTGACGGCGCGCGACAGGGCCGGATCCATGGTGAATCGATCGGCCGTCCAATCCAGCGAGGCGCCGAGCCTGCGCAGCTGCCGTGCGATGGTTCCGCCCGACTGCTCCTTCCACTCCCAGACGCGCTCGATGAAGGCCGCCCGTCCGAGCTCGGCGCGAGTCGCTCCGGCGGCGTTCAGCTGGCGCTCGACCACCATCTGCGTGGCGATGCCCGCGTGATCCGTGCCCGGCTGCCAGAGCGTGTCGAAGCCGCGCATGCGGTGATAGCGGATGAGCGCGTCCATGATCGTGTCCTGGAACGCGTGCCCCATGTGCAGCGTGCCGGTGACGTTCGGCGGCGGGATGACGATGCAGTAGGGCGGGCCGTGCTTGCTCGGCGCGAAGTACCCCGAGCTCTCCCAGTGGGCATAGAGGCGCGGCTCGATCTGCGCCGGGGAAAACGCCTTATCCATGCGGCCCGGGCTCCGCGCCGTCCCGGCACTCGAAGGTCTGCAGCGGGAGCTTGCGGTCGCGATAAGCCTTGAAGCGTTCGCGCCCGAGCCTGCGCCGCTCCTCATCGGCGTCGATGATCTCGGCGATGCGCGCGAAGCGCGGCAGCCCCTCCGGCAGCCGGTCGGCCAGGTTGATGAGCAGGTCGGCGCCGTCCACCGAGTCGAGCGCGAGGGTCAGATGCACCGGCGTCGAGCGCTCGGTGAGCTCTGCGCCGCGGCTGATCCGGTGCGGCACGAAGGCGCGGTCGTCGAACGTCCACAACAGCTCATCGCAGGCCCGCGCATCGGCCTCGCTCCCCATCCAGATGATCACGCGGGAGCTTGCGAGGTAGGCCTTCTCGGTGAGGCGGCAGGCGAGCAGCCGGCGCTGCTCGGGCCGGGAACCGTTCGAGATGTAAAAGTCCACTGCGGCGGTCATCGCGGCCTCCTGCGGCGGCGAGGGCGCGACTGCGCTCACTTGGCGCGCGCCGCGCGCTGCAGCAGGAACTCGGTGAGCAACGGCACCGGCCGCCCGGTGCTTCCCTTGTGCGAGCCGCCGAGCCAGGCGGTACCGGCCACATCGAGATGCGCCCAGGCGAGATCCTTGGCGAATTTCGACAGGTAAGTGGCCGCGGTGGAGGCGCCCCCCTCGCGGCCGCCGACATTGGCAAAATCCGCGAAGTTGCTCTTGAGCTGCTCGGCATACTCATCGCCGACGGGCAAGTGCCATGCCCGATCGTCGGCCCGCACGCTCGCGGCCATGAGCTCGGCAGCGAGGCTCTCGGTGTTGCTCATGAGGCCGCTGAAATGATTGCCGAGAGCGATGATGCACGCGCCGGTGAGGGTGGCGATGTCCACCACCGCGGCCGGCTTGAAGCGGCGGCTGTAGGTGATGGCATCGCACAGGATCAAGCGTCCCTCCGCGTCGGTGTTCAAGATCTCCACCGTCTGTCCCGACATCGTGGTGACGATATCGGAGGGTTTCGTGGCCTTGCCGCTCGGCATGTTCTCGCAGGCCGGCATGATCCCGACGACGTTCAGCGGCAGCTCGAGCTCGGCGGCGGCGCGCAGCGCGCCGAGCACGCTCGCCGCACCGCTCATGTCGAACTTCATCTCGTCCATGCCCGGCGGCTCCTTGAGCGAGATGCCGCCCGAATCGAAGGTGATGCCCTTGCCCACCAGGCAGATCGGGGCGCTGCCTTTCCTGCCGCCGCGATACTCGCACACGATCAGCCGGGGCGGTTGATCGGAGCCGCGCGTGACCGCGAGGAACGCACCCATCTTCAGCTCCTTGATGGCGGCCTCATCGAGCACCTTGGTCTTGATGCGCGGCCACTCCTTGGCGAGCGCCTCGGCGCGCTCGCCAAGGTAGGTCGGCGTGCAGATGTTGGGCGGCAGGTTGCCGAGGTCGCGCGCCAGCGCGCTGCCGCTGCCGATGGCGGCGCCGATCTCGACGCCCGCGGTCATGGCTTTTGCGGAGCGCGCGTTCTCGGCCGCGACGGCGAGCGAGGAGAGCCGGGGCGGTTTGGGCTTGGTAGCGGTCTTCAAGTCGGGAATCTTGTAGCTTTGCGCAGAAAAGATCTCCGCCACCGCTCGCGCCCGATAGCCGCTTTCCACGGACGGCACGTCCTCGAGCGCGAGGTACACGATCGCGTCCGCCGAGCCGGTCTTGAGCAGCGCCTGAGCGCTCGACTGCAGCGCCTTGCGGTACTGCTTGCGCGCGAAGCCGGCGCGGGCGCCGAGGCCGATGAGCAGCACGCGTTGCGCGGCCGCACCCTGCGGATGGGCCAGCAGCAGCGTGTCGCCGAGCTTTGCGGCAAAATCGCCCGCGGCATGCAGCCGGGCGATCATGCCCCCGAGCTCAGCGTCGAGATGCCGGGTCGCCGCGCCGAGCTCGCCGCCCTCGTAGAGGCCGACCACGGCACAGCCGGCGGCGCTGCGCGCCCTGGCATCGACGATCACCTTGAATTCCATGTCTGGGCTCCATTGTTTGATGCTCCGCTGCAAAGAGTTTACTAGATTAATGTCCAGGCTCTAAGCTCCTCACCATGAAGTCGATCTGCTCGCCATGAAGTTGACCGTTCAGCGCTACGTGCTGCGCGAGGTCATACAGACCTGGCTCGCGGTGACGGGAATCCTGGTCGCCATCCTGGTATCGAATCAGCTCTCCAAGGTGCTCGGCCGGGCGGCGGAGAACGACTACGGACGGCACATCGTGCTCAACCTGATCGCGCTCGGTGCGATCATGAACCTCTCGGTGATCGTGCCGGTCGGCCTGCTGCTCGCCATCGTGCTCGCGCTCGGCAGGCTCTACCACGACAGCGAGATGACGGCCCTGCAAGGCTGCGGTTTCGCACCCTCGCGCATGCTCGCGCCGCTCTCCTGCTTCGCCGTCCTGATCGCCGCGGGCCTTGCCTGGCTGTCCTTCTTTCAGGTGCCGCAAGCCGACCGCGAGGCACAGCTCCTGCGCCAGGCGGCGGTCAAGGAGGCGCAGTTCGGGCAGCTCGATGCCGGGCGCTTCCGCTCGTTCATGAGCGGCGGCGGCGATGCGGTATTCTACGCCGAGCGCGTCGACGCGGAGGGCGTCCTGCACAACGTGTTCGTGCGCCGGGAGACGGCCGAGCGCGTCGAGGTGGCGCTCGCCGACACCGCCACCTACTCCAAGGCCGGCCCGGACGGCATGCATTTCGTGACCTTGTTCAACGGGCGGCGCTACGAGGGCGTACCCGGACACAGCGATTTTCGCGTCATCGAGTTCGCCGAGCACGGCATTCCCATCGTGACGCCGGAGCAGACGCTCGGCACCGAGAATGACCCGGACACCAAGCCCACGCGGCGGCTGATCGGCTCGAGCGCGCCCGCGGACGTCGCGCAGCTGCAGTTTCGCGCCTCGAGCCCGATCATGGCGATGGTGCTCACCCTGGTGGCCGTGCCGTTGAGCCGGCTGCGGCCCCGGCAGGGCCGCTACGCACGGGTCGGATTCGCCATCGTCGTCTACATGATCTACGCGAACCTGCTGTCCGCCTGCAAGGTGTGGATCGAGAAGGGCGAGCTGCCGCCCGTGATCGGGGTCTGGTGGGTGCACATCCTCGCGCTCGGCTTCGGTCTGTACTTGATATACCGCGAGGGAAGAGGCACGTGAACACGCTCGACCGCTACCTGTACCGCACGGTGCTGATCTATACCGCGATGGCCATGGCAGTGCTGCTCACCCTGGGTGGCCTGTTCCTGTTCATCAGCCAGCAGGGCGACATCGGCACCGGCGATTACACCACCGCGGACGCCTTTCTCTACACGATCCTGAACCTGCCGCAGCAGGTCTTCGAGCTGTTGCCCATCGGCGCGCTGATCGGGGCCCTCATGGGACTCGGCAGCCTCGCGGCGGGGAGCGAGCTGGTCGTGACGCGCGCATCCGGTGTGTCGGTGTGGCGCATCGCCTGGCCGGTGGGCCTGGCCGGCGCCACGCTGTCGCTCACCATGTACGCCGTGGGGGAGTACGTGGCACCGCCCCTCGCGCAGTTCGCAAAGCGCGAGAAAACCACCAGCAAGCTCGCGGACGTGAGCTTCGCCGGCACGAGCAGCGCGTGGGTGAAGGAGGGCAACCTCATCTTGCGGGTGCAGACCGGCGAGGTGGACCAATCGTTCGGCGGCGTCTCGCTGTACGAGCTGGCGGCCCCGAACCGGCTGCGCTCCATCCAGCGCGCCGATCGCATCTCGGTGGCGGATCCGGGACACTGGCGCATGCACAACGTGGCGAGCACGACGTTCGAGGATGATCACGTCGACAGCAAGGTGGTCAAGGAGGAGACGATTCGCTCGACCGTGAACCCCGCCTTCCTCGGCCTCGCGGCGACGGACCCGGACCTGCTCACGCTGCGCGGGCTGAAATCATATCTCGAGCATCTGCGCCGCAACAGCCTCGACACCGCCTTCTATGCGATCGGATACTGGTCGCGCATTGCACGCATCTTCGCGGTGATCGTCGTGACGCTGCTCGCGCTGCCGTTCGTGTTCGGTCCGCTGCGCACGGCCGGGGCAGGCACTCGCACGGTGATCGGCGTCATGCTCGGCGTCGTCTTCTTCCTGATCACGCGCACCGTGGAGAACGGCGGACAGCTGTTCGGCCTCGATCCGGCCCTGGTCGGGTGGCTGCCGACCGCCACGCTCGCCCTGTGCACCATCGTCGCGATCTCACTGACGCGATAGATGCACCATGCGCGTTCGGGACAGCCGGTCATGCAGGGCAAGACGCTCGGGATCGAGGTACAGCCACAGTACGCCGAGCGCCGCCGGCGCCCATGCGGCCAATCCCCAGAGAAACCTCGAGACGGCGCGCGCAAGCTTCAGGGGCTTGCCCGAATCGGTCACGGCGCGCAGATGCCACGCACGCATCCCGAGGGTTGCCCCACTGCGCGTCCAGTTGAGCACGTAGTAGCCACCGATCAGCAGCAGCTCGCCGGCGCGAAAGGCCCACCACCGGGGCCCGCCGCCCTCGCGGGTCACGGCGCCGCCGTGCACCAGCACCACGATCAGGGTGTACAGCGTGAGCAGAGCGGCGAGCAGCACGGCGTCGTAGATCAGCGCCGCGAAGCGCCGCCCGAAGCCGGCGCTCGTGCCGCTGCTCACGGCGGCGGCGCGGCCGAGGACTGGGGCGCCGGCGGCCTGGCGCCGGCGGTGCCCTTGGCGGACTTGCCTGCGGCGGGCTGGCGCGCCGCTCCCTTGGCGGCTGCGCCGCCGGCTCCCTTGGCGGACGCCTTCGGCTCCTCCTTGGCCACCAGCAGCTGATCGAGCGGGCGGAAAATGGCGTCGTAGCGGTAGCTCGCGATCTCGAAGGCGCGGTTCTGAGCCTTGGCCGCGAGCGCCGGGCTCTTGGTCGCCTGAACCTCGATCCAGCGCTTGTCGCCCGCGGGCGCACCGGTGATCGTGACCACGCCGCCGTCGCTGAGCGTGAAGATCGCCTGCGAAGGCTTGCTGAAATCGAGGCTGCTCGCGGCGGAGACATCGTCGGCGTCGAGGCCGCTCAAGGCGCTCGGCGAGGGCGCAAGTGCGTTCGCGTCGAGGAGCTTGCGGCCCGCCGGCGGCTTGCCCTCGAGCGCAAAGCCGTCCCCGCCCTTGATCCGATGCAGGACGTAGCCGGCTCCGCTCGAGGGCTTGAGCTCGACGCTCTGGATCGTCGAAGTGGACACGTCGATGAGCTTGGAGTCGATCCACGAGCGCGGCTCGGCGTCCGCGAAGATGCCGGGCTGCACGCTGTAGCTTTGATTCTCGCCGCCCCGGCGCACGAAATTACCCTCGCCGATCGGCTTGCCGATGATGACGATGTGCTTGCCATCCGCTGCGACGAGGGTGATTTCCGTGCCCGAGGCACCCGGCTTTGCCGGATCGTCCAGGCCGACGAGGGGGAAATTCGCGGGATCGGCGGTCTTCGCCTCGACGATCTTGGCATCGCCGAGCGAGAGCAGGAAGCGGCGCACCTTCGAATCGTCCGCCGGGTAGCCGCCGCGCTGCGCGATCGTCCACTGCTCGCCCGAGCGCTGCAGCGTGACGCCCGGGGCGGGGCTTCCCTTGCGGATATCGAGCTCGGTGACCGAGCCGAGCTCGGTACCCAGCTTGGGCAGGAAGGCCGTGCCCTGGACGCTCGGCGGGGCCGAGTTCTGGCGCGACCCGAGGTAGAGCGCGCCGCACAGCACGATCACGGCGGCGACGGCCAAGGCGAGAAAGCGAGAGCGGTTCATGCGGGCCTCGAGCCGGCCGCCGCCGCGCTCGACCGGCGCCGGCGCCTGAACGACAGGATCAGCACGCCCGCAATCGCGACCGCGAGCGGTGCGAGGGCGATATTGACCACCTTCACCCACATGTCGAGCCGGTCGATCTCCACGTCGAGCCCGCGCTGGGTCTCGCGCAGCTCCTTGCGAACGCGCGCCTTCTCGACGGTGAAGCGCTTGAGCTCCTGTTCCTGCTCCGGGGTGAGCATCAGCGAGGCCTGATCGTTGCGCTTGCTCTGCAGCTCGGTGAGCTTCGATTCGGTCTGCTGCAGCTCGCCCTGCAGCTCCAGGACCTTGGCGCGCAAGCGGTCGTCCGCCTGGCGCTTGAGCGCCTCGATGCGCTCGAACGGGCGCGAGAAGGAGGCACGGCCGCGGATGCTGATCAGGGCACTGGTGCCGCCGAGGTTGTCGAGCGCATTCGCGACGAAGTCTCCGTTGTTGGCGAAGGCCTGGGCGATCTTCTGGCCGAGCAGCTCATGGGTCTGCACCCACATGTAGTCCATCAGCATGTCGGTGTCGGCGACGATGACGATGTTGGCGGGCTGCGAGGACTTCGCCAGGTGCGGCAGGGGCGGACCGGAGGGCGGCTTGGAGTCGGCCGGCGCGCCCTGCGGGTAAGCGGAGTCGACCGGCCCGGTGATCCGCGCGGCGATCGCGTAGCGGATGCCGGTGGGCTTGAAACCGTCGCGCAAGCTCGCAGGATCCATCATGGGGCCGAAGCGCGACACCGGCAGGGGCGCGGCGCTGGTCGAGCTCTGGAGCAGCGGCTCGAACGTCGTGGTCGCGCCCTTGCGCGGCGCCAGGAACCCGGCGGTCGCCACGTTGATCGAGTCGAGGGACGCGGTGTCCACGTCCTTGCCGTTCATGTCCTCGCGGCGCAGCCCGAGAATGCCGATATGCCGCGTCGCGGGGCCTTGCATGCTCGAGCGCACCTCGAGGCCGAGCTCGAGATCGCCGACCACCTGCGCCGGGTTGTAGCTCACACCCCACGCGGTGAGCAGCGGCTCGAGGTCCGAGGAGTGATTGGCGCCCGCCCCGCCAAAGGGACTCGAGGGCTCCTGGCCGGTCGTGTCCGCGCCGCTGTCGGGATCGAGGAACAGCAGCACCTTGCCGCCACGCATGACGAACTGGTCGATGGCATAGAGCGTCTTGGGCGCAAAGTTCTTGGGGTGCACGATCATCAGGACGTCGACATCCTTGTCGATGTGATCGACATCGGTGGCGATGGTGCGGATGGTGAACAGCTGCTCGAGCTGCGACAGGATGGGCCAGGTGTCGCCCATCTGTCCGGTCATGGGGTTGAACTGTCCCTGCATCGGCAGCGTGCTGATCAGGCCGATCACCGACTTCTTCGGCAGCGCGAGCTCCTGGATGAGCTTGGCGACGTCGTACTCGAGGAACTCCTCGCGGTCGGGCTGAAAGCTCGGGATGACGGATCGGCCATCGGTCGAGTTGGTGCCCGCGAGGCCGAAGTAGAGCTCATCGCCGCCGCCGTTGCCGGTCTGCAGCGGCGAGAGGCCCGCTTCGGCCGCGCGGTCCTCGTCGTCGGAGAAGGGCTGCGGATCGATCACCTGCAGGCGGATCTTGCCGCCCGAGCGCGCCGTCACCTCCTCGAGGAATTCGCGCACGCGCTGCGCATACGGCATGATCAGCGGGGCCTGCTTGGCGGCCGCGTCGCGCGAGAAATAGTAATAGAGATTGATCGGCTCCTTGATCTCCGCGAGCACCTGCTTCGTGCCGGCGCTCAGGGTGTAGAGCCGATTCTGGGTGAGATCGAGGCGCATGCCGCGCAGGCCGAGGTTCGACAGCATCACCACGCCCAGGAACAGCACGGCGAGCGCCGCGAGGCCGCCGACGCCGAAGCCGGTTCTCTGCCAACCCATGCGATCAGGGACTTTCACCTATTCCGCCTTCTTCATGTCGAGTACCAGAGCCGTCGCCGCCAACCAGAACGCGATCAGCGCCGCGAAGTACACCAGATCCCGCAGGTCGATCACGCCCTTGGAGATCGCGTCGAAATGAGTGAAGAAGCTCAAGGAGGCGATCGCATCGACGATGGGCGCGGGCAGCACGCCGCGCACGAAATCGAGCACCAGCGGGAAACCGGAGAGCAGGAAGATGAACCCGACCAGGGCTGCGGTGATGAAGGCGACCACCTGGTTGCGCGTGGCGGCCGAGAGGCAGGTGCCGATGGCCAGGAACCCGCCCGCCATCAGGAAACTGCCGACGTATCCGGCGACGATCGCGCCATTGTCCGGACTGCCGAGATAGTTGACCGTGATCCAGACCGGAAAGGTGAGCGCGAGCGCGACGCCGGCGAACACCCAGGCGGCCAGGAACTTGCCGACCACCGCCTGCCACAGCGTGACCGGCAGGGTCATCAGCAGCTCGATGCTGCCGCTGTTGCGCTCCTCGGCCCACAAGCGCATCGAGATGGCGGGTATCAACACGAGGTAGAGCCACGGATGCCAGCGAAAAAAGGGCTGCAAATCGGCCTGGCCGCGCTCGAGCAGACCGCCCACCTGAAAGGTGAACACGGCCGAAAGAACCAGAAAGATGACGATGAACACGTAGGCCAGCGGCGTCGCGAAGTAGCTCCTCAGCTCGCGCCGGAAGATCACCATGGTCCTGCTCAAATCTGCATTCCTCCCTGCGCTCCGGAGCTGCCCGGCGTGGGCGCCAGCACATCGTGGGCCGCCGCCGTGGGCCGGGTCAGGCGGCGGAAGACCTCATCGAGCCGTCCCGACTCCAGATGCAGCTCCGGCACGTCCCAGTCGTGCTTCGTGATGAGCGCGCTCACCGCCGGCAGCGCGTTCTTGCCGGCGCGCGGCACGGCGGTGAGCCTGAGCTCGCGATCGTCGGCCTCCACCTCGCCCACCTCGGCGAGCGCGGCGATCTCGCGCCGCGCGGCCGCGAGCTGCTCGGGCTTGTCGAATCTCAAGCTCACGGCGTGGTGATAGCGCGACCGCGCCTCGAGCGCGCTCGGCGTCTCGTCGGCGACGATGCGGCCGTCCGCAATGATGATGGCGCGCGTGCAGACCTCGTGGACCTCTTCCAGGATGTGGGTGGAGACGATCACGAGCTTGTCCTTGCCGAGCTCGTTGATGAGCCGGCGCACCTCGTGCTTCTGGTTGGGATCGAGGCCATCCGTGGGCTCGTCCAGGATCAGCGCCTGCGGATCGTGGATCAAGGCCTGCGCCAGGCCGACCCGGCGCCTGAATCCCTTGGAGAGCGTCTCGATGACCTGATCGATCACCGGGCCCAGGGCCAGCCGCTCGATCACCACGCCGCGCCGCTCGCGCCGGTGCTCGCCGCTCAGCGCGCGCACGTCGGCGACGAAATCGAGGAACTCCGACACCGTCATCTCGCCGTAGCTCGGCGCGCCCTCGGGAAGGTATCCGATGCACGATTTGGCCGCGACCGGCGCCTGCTCGATGTCGTGCCCGCACACCGTGACCTGGCCGGCCGTGGGCGCGATGAACCCCGCGATCATGCGCATGGTGGTGGACTTGCCCGCGCCGTTGGCGCCCAGGAAACCCAGCACTTCGCCCGGCGACACCGTGAAGGTGAGGTCGTCCACGGCGAGATTCTCGCCATAGCGCTTGGACAGGTTTTTCGTCGTGATCATGGCCGCCTTTGAGCGCGTATGGGCGAAGCAGGTTCCCTAAATTTTTTCGCTTTCGCCAAAAAGACGGCCGCACTAGCCGCCGCCGGCCTTCCTTTCGATGGCCGTCTTGTTGTCTTTCAGGATCCGCCTCACTTCGGGCAGAGGCGGCCTGTCCGCCATGCGCGCGATCAGCTCGGCCAGCTCGTACCACTTCCGGCCCCACTGTACCAGGCGCGCCGCGTCCGCGATCACTTGCTCGCGCGCCGCCTCGGCATCGCTCGGCGGGGCGATTCTAGCAGGTTGTCTGGAGGCGGTTCGCGCCGGCGCCGAGGGCGCGCTCCTGCGCTCGGTCCGCGCGACGTGCGCAGTGCCGACCGGCGCGGGCGCACGGCGCCTCGCGGGCGCGAGCTCCGGCATCTCCCGGGTCGTCGCCGAGCTGTCGGGGGCCTGTCGCGCCGCTGCGGGTTTGTGCGCGGGACGCTTCGGCGGCACGAAGTGCGGCATCTCGCGCGTGATGGTGGTCGTGCCCGCGGCGGGGACGGCCGCGGCCGCAGGAGCCGGTCCGGGGGCGCCCTGCGAGGCCGGCGCGGGCTCAGCGGCTGCTGCGGGCGCCGGGGCGGCGGGAGCGGCGCGGGCGGCAGCGGGCGCGGGCGCCGCTACAAAATCGGCTGCCGGGGCGGGCGCGCGCGCTGCGGCGGCGGGCGGGCGCGCTGCGGCGGCGGGCACGGGGGGCGCTGGCACGGCTGGCGCGGCGACTCCCGGGTCGGGGGGCGGTGGGGCTGCCGGGGCCGTGCTGCTCTCTTCCCGCGCCCGCAGGTCGTGCTCGTTGGCGCGATCGGCGAGCGGGATGAAACGCTCGATATGCTCCGAGCCGATCAGATTGGCGAGGAAGGTCATCAGCTCGAGCGAATCGGAGAACCTCGCATCGCCTTGCCGGATCCGCTCTTGCACCTGCGCCTTGAGCGCCGCGGTCTTCTGCTTGGCGAGATCGATGATCCAGCGGCTGGGGCGCTGGTGCTCGGGCCAGGGTTGCACCTTCCAGTAGCTCTCGGAGTCGAGAGCGGTGTATTTGAGATGCAGCTCGAGGCTCTCGAGCCACTTATCCAGCAGTTCCAGCAGGCGTTGATCGGCGGGTGTAGCCATGAGCCTCGACTCCAGGGCGCACCCTAAACGAATGGGTCGCCGATGGCTAGAAGCCCGTTCTCAGTCTGCGCTCCCAGGGTACAGCGGCCGCCGCGTCGCGTAGACTTCCCGCCCATGTGCGGTATCGCAGGAATCATCGGCTCACGGGCGATCACCGACACGGTGACTTCCATGACCAGCCTGCTGCGCCACCGCGGACCCGACGGGGATGGGCTGTGGAGCGCTCCCGGCGTGGTGCTCGGCCACCGGCGACTGTCCATCCTCGATCTGTCGCATGCGGGCGACCAGCCCATGCGGCTCGGTGCGCACGTGCTCACCTACAACGGCGAGATCTACAATCACGCCGCGCTGCGTGCGCGGATGCCCGGACCCTGGCACTCGACCTGCGACACCGAGGTGCTGCTGCACCTGCTGGCCCGGGAGGGCGCGGCGTGTCTCGGCAAGGTCCTCGGCATGTTCGCGTTCGCGTGCTGGGACCAGACCGCGCGGCGTCTTCTGCTCGCCCGCGATCGGCTCGGCATCAAGCCGCTGTACTATCGCCTGCTGCCCGACGGCATCGCCTTCGCCTCCGAGCTCAAGGCGCTGCTCATCCTGGGCAAGCCCGAGATCGATGCGAGCGCGCTGCGCGATTATCTGTTTCACGGCTACGTCCCGGCGCCGAAGTCGATCTACCGCGGCATCTGCAAGCTGCCGGCCGGACATACGCTCGCCTGGCAGAACGGGTCGGTTCGAATCGAGCGATACTGGACGCCCTCGGCGGACGTCAAGGCGAGAAGCGCCGAGGAGACGCTGCGCGAGCTGGACGGGATACTGCGCGAGGTGGTCCCCGAGCACACGCTGTCGGATGTTCCGGTGGGCGTGTTCCTGAGCGGCGGCATCGACTCCGCCCTCACCGCCTATTATCTCAAGGCGCCGCGCACCTACAGCCTGGGCTTCGAGGCCGAGGGCCGATCCGAGCTCGGCGCGGCCCGCAACGCCGCCGATCACCTGCACACCATCCACACGGACATGACCGCACCCGCGGCGAATTTCGAGCAGGCGCTCGATGCGATGCCGCGCATCTTCGACGAGCCCTTTGGCGACAGCGCGGCCTGGTCGAATTACCTGATCGCGCAGTTCGCCCGCCGCGAGGTCACGGTGGCGCTGAGCGGGGAGGGGGGCGATGAGGTGTTTTGCGGCTATCCGCGCTACTGGTCGAGAGTCGGCGCGCGCTCGAACATTCTCAATCGATGCCTGGCGCGCTGGCTGCCGCCGCTCACGCGGCTCGCAACCTCCATGCAGCGCCAGGCCTACACCGGACTCTCGGCGTTCGCCGCGGCGCTCGGCGGCATGACGGGCGCTCAGATCGATCATCTGCTGGCGAGCGAGTGGCGCGAGAGCGACTATGATTATCTGTGGGCCTATCGGCCGTTCTGGCGGGAAGGGGAGCGGGCGCTGGTGCAGCTGCGCTGGCTGGACGTGCACACCGATCTCGTCGAGGGACTGCTCACCAAGGTCGATCGCACTTCCATGGCGCACTCGCTCGAGGTGCGACCGCCGCTGCTCGACCATCGGGTGGTGGAGTACATGCTGAGCGTCGATCCCGATTTGCTGGTCGATCGGCATCGCCGGCGCGGCAAGCTGCTGGTGCGCCGGCTCATGCAGCCCAGGCTCCCGGCAGGACACCTGGATCGGCCGAAGTCCGGATTCGGATTGCCCGTGCATCGCTGGCTCAAGGCTCACCCTCACGTCTTGCGCCAGGCCGTGGCGCGGCTGCGCGCGCGCGGTGTGCTGCAGCGCTCGGTGGGGACGGAATTTCGCCGGGCCTGGTCGCTCCTGGTGCTCGACCGCTGGTTCACCGCCTTTGGCTGAGGCGAACCTGCGCATTCTGTTCGTTCCCGTATCCGGCCCCTTCGGGATGGGCGAGTTCGCGCGCTGCTCGGCGATCGCGCGCGCGGCGCTCGAGCGCTGGCCCGGGACGTCGGTGCATTTCATGCTGAGCCGCCATGCCCCTTATGCTGCGAGCGTGCCCTTCCCGCTGACGCTGCTGCCCTCCTCGGCCACGTTCCATTCGGCTGCCGTGATCGAGCGCATGCGCGCGTGGCTGCCGGACGTCGTGATCTTCGACAACGCCGGCCGCAGCGCGCAGCTGCGGGCCGCGCGCCGGCTCGGCGCGCGCATCGTATTCATCAGCGCCCGCCGTCGCCAGCGTCGCAGGGCATTTCGAGTGTCCTGGATGCGCCTCATCGACGAGCACTGGATCGCGTACCCGAAGCTCGTGGCCGGCGATCTCGGGCTCGTCGAGCGCGCCAAGCTGAGGCTCCTCGGCCGTCCGGTGGTGCGCTATCTCGACGTGATCCTGTCGCGCGCCGCGGCGCCGCCGGGCGCGGCGGCGGATGCGGCGCGGGCGGCGCGCGTCGAGGTGCTGGTGATTCCCGGCGGTGGCACCGGCCACCCCGGCGCCGAGGATGCCGCGCGGCAGTTCCTCATCGCCGCGAGAAACCTGGCCGCCGGCGGCGTCGCGACGCTGTTCGTCGGAGCGAGCGCGGAGCCTGCCGATGCACATCCGGATGCGCGCCTGCGGGTGAGCGGGGTGCTGCCGCAGAGCGAGCTCGCCGAGCTGATGCGGCACGCCAAGCTCGTGATCGCCAACGGCGGCTCGACGCTGCTGCAGGCAATCGCCTGCGGCGCGGCTTGCGTGGCGGCGCCGATCGCGGGCGATCAGCGCGAGCGCATCGGCCGCTGCGCCGAGGCCGGCGTCGCGGTGCCGGCGCTCGCGCTCGCCGCCGATCTTCAGGCGAAGGCGCGTGCGCTGCTCGGGGACGAGCCGGCCCGTGCGGCGCTCGAGGGCCGCGCCCGAGCGCTGCGGCTCGCCGACGGCGTCGAGGTCGCGCTCGGTACGCTGGCCGGCTTCATGCGGCGGGCCTGAGGCAGGAGCGCGCACCATGCCGAATGCGCTGCTGCTGGGCTACGATCTCGAACAGCCATCGTTCCGGCACCGCATGCGCAGTCTCGTGCGGCCGCTCGAGTGCGCCGGTTGGAGCGTACGACTCGAGCGCTTTCCGAGCGGGCGCTACGGTCTGAGGACCTGGGAGCGGCGCGCGCTGTGGCGCTGGGCGCAGGTGGTGGTGCTGCATCAGATCAAGCTGAGCGCGATCGAGGCGCGGCTGTTCGGCGCGCTCAGCGGGCGGCTGGTATTCGATGTGGACGATGCCATCTACGTGCGCAAGCCGCGGCGCCTGGGGGAGCCTGCCGACGACTCGCCCTGGCGACGCCGGAAATTCGCGGCGACCTGCCGCGCGGTGGACGTGGTGGCTGCGGGAAGCGAGGTGCTCGCCGCGGCGGCGCGCGGCGCGGCGCGCGCGGTGGAGCTGCTCCCGACCTCGGTCGACACCGCCCGGTATCTGCCGAGCGGCGCGGGCGCGGAGGGACCGGTGACCATCGTCTGGATCGGCAGCCCCGAGAATCTGATCTACCTCGAGATGATTCACCCCGCGCTCGCACGCTTGAGCGTGCGCCATCCGGACCTCAAATTGCGCATCATCTGCTCCTCCTTCCCCAACTGGCCGGACGTCGACCTGGAGCGCGTTGCATGGAGCGAGGCGACCGAGGCAGCTTCCCTCGCCGCCGCCCACATCGGCGTCATGCCGCTCTCGGACGATGCCTGGGCGCGCGGCAAGTGCGCATTCAAGCTGCTCCAATACATGGCCGCATCGCTCCCCTGCGTCGCCTCGCCGGTCGGGGCGAACACGGAGGCCGTGATCGACGGGTTCAACGGCTTTCATGCCACCGGGGATCTCGAATGGGAGCGCAGTCTCGAGCGTCTCATCGTCTCGGCGCCGCTGCGCGCGCGGCTCGGCGCGAACGGCCGCGCCCATGTTGCGAAGCGCTATTCGATGCGCGCCTATCAGGCGGGCTACCTCGCCCTGCTCGCGCGGCTCGCGGGCACTTGAACGCAGCTCGCGAGGCGCTCGGGCGCGGCTCGCCGGGGCGCTCGAAGGCGGCTCGCCGGGGCGCGAGCAGTTGGGCAGGCCGCAATGGTTGGGTAAGCTTGTATGTTTGGGTATGCTTCGCCAATGCCCGCGGTGCATATCTATCAGATACTCAATCACTACACTCCGCGGGAAGCGCTCGATCCCGGCTTTCTGGTCCTCGACAACTCCTCGAACGAGCGGCCCGACTGGTACGAATACTGGCCGATGCGCAAGTTCTTGCTCAACGAGCCCTTGGACGAGGAGGCGTTCTACGGCTTCCTGTCGCCGAAGTTCGAGCACAAGACCAACCTGACGTCCGCGCGCGTGCGCGAGTTCATCGAACGCGCCGACCGGGCGACCGACGTGTTCCTGTTCAGCCCGAGCATTCACAACAGCGCCTACTATCTGAACGTGTTCGAGCACGGCGAGTCCGAGCATCCGGGTCTTGCCGGCGTCGCGCGGCGCTTCCTCGGGCGCATCGATCCGCAGGTGAATCTCGACGAGCTGGTGAGCGATTCGCGCAACACCGTGCATTCGAATTACTTCGTGGCGAGGCCGCGTTTCTGGCGCGCATGGCTCGAGGTGAACGAGCGGTTGTTCGAGATCGCGGAGACCCGCGACGATGAGCTCGGCGCGCAGCTGCGCGCGCCAACCGCCTACCGCGGGCACCTGAACGTCGAGATGAAGATCTTCGTCATGGAGCGGATCGCGACCTGGCTCCTCACCCGCGACGCGAGCTTTCGCGCCCAGGCGCGCGATCCGTTCGCCGCCCGCGCGCGCATCTACAAGCTGCCCCTCGCCGTCGTGTGCGATGCGCTGAAGATCGCCTACCTGACTCAGGGCCGCGGGCAGTACAAGGACGTTTTCCTGATGGTGCGCAGGCTTCGCGGCCTGCTGAATCTTCAGGTGCGGGTCGGGGCGCGGCTCGGCCTGGCGCGCGTGCGGCCGTCGCTGCGCTCGCTCAAGTCCTACTGGCGATCGAGCGCGCGCTGAGCCCGAGGAGCGAGTTGTCAACGCCGAGTCAATGCATGCCCGATCACGCCGCTTTCGATGATGCCGCCGGCGAGTTCTGGCGCGGCCGGCGTGTCCTGATCACCGGCCATACCGGCTTCAAGGGCGCGTGGCTGTGGCTGTGGCTGCGCGCTCTGGGAGCAAGGCTCAGCGGCTACGCGCTCGCCCCGCCGACCCTCCCATGCTTGTGGGACATCGTGCGTGGCGCGGCACGGCGCGGCGATGCGCCGCCCGGCGAGGCCCCGCCGGGCGAGACCTCGGTCATCGCCGACGTGCGCGACGCCGCGCGGCTGCGCGGCGCGGTCGAGGCGGCCGATCCGCAGATCGTGTTCCATCTGGCGGCTCAGGCGCTGGTGCGCGAGTCCTACCGCGACCCGCTCGGCACCTTCGCGACGAACGTGCTCGGCACCGCGGCGCTGCTCGAGGCGTGCCGCGGGCTCGAGCATCTGCAGTGCGTGATCATCGTCACCAGCGACAAGGTGTACGCGAACGACGGCGCGGGGCGACCCTTCGAGGAGGGCGACCGGCTCGGCGGCCAGGATCCCTACAGCAGCAGCAAGGCGTGCGTGGAGCTCTTGACGGCAAGCTTTCGGGAAAGCTTTTTCGCGCGCGCCGCCCCGCTGGCGACGGCGCGGGCGGGCAACGTGATCGGCGGCGGGGACTGGTCGGCCGATCGCCTGATCCCCGATTGCGTTCGAGCACTCGCGGCGGGCCGGGCGGTGAGCCTGCGCCATCCGGATGCGGTGCGCCCCTGGCAGCACGTGCTCGAGCCGCTCGGCGGCTACCTGATGCTGGCGCAGGCGCTGGTGCGCAGTGCGCAGCGCGTGCCGCGCGCTGTCAATTTCGGGCCGGATGCGGCATCCTTTTCGACGGTGAAGGCCGTGGTCGAGGCGTTCAGCGCGAGCTTTGCCGGCAAGCCCGGGTGGTCGCGGGATGCGGGCGCGCATCCGCCCGAGGCGCACGCGCTGAGCCTGTCGTCCGCGCTCGCCGCCCGATCGCTCGGCTGGCGGCCCGCGCTCGATCTCGAGCAGTCGCTCGCCTGGACCGCGGGCTGGTATCGAGCGCATGCGGCGGGGGAGGACATGTTGAGGTTTTCCGAGGAGCAGCTCGCTCGCTATCGAGCCTCGAGCCATCGCGCGCGGAGCCAATGCGCCTCGAGCCGCGACGGCAGTCGCGCATGAAGTGCGTCATTCTGGCCGGCGGCAAGGGCACCCGCATCGCCGAGGAGTCGAGCACGCGCCCGAAGCCCATGCTGGAGATCGGCGGCCGGCCGATCCTGTGGCACATCATGAAGCTCTATGCCTCCTTCGGGGTGGCCGAGTTCATCGTGTGCCTCGGCTACAAGGGCTACATCGTGAAGGAGTACTTCGCGAATTACTTTCTGCATCAAGCCGACGTGACCTTCGACATGGCCGGCAACCAGGTGCAGTACCACGACTGCCGCAGCGAGCCGTGGAAGGTCACGCTGGTCGACACGGGCGAGGAGACCATGACCGGGGGCCGGCTGGTGCAGGTGGGCAAGTATCTCGATGCCGGCGAGGCCTTCTGCATGACCTATGGGGACGGCCTCGCGAACATCGACATCGCCGCCGAGATCGCCTTTCACCGGGCGCGCGGCCTGAAGGCGACCGTCGCTTGCGTGCGCCCGCCGGCGCGCTTCGGGCGGGTGGTGATCGAGGGCTCGCAGGCCACCTCCTTCGAGGAGAAGCCTCAGGCCGAGGGGGGGTTGATCAACGGCGGGTTCTTCGTGCTCGAGCCGAGCGTGCTGGAGCTGATCGAGGGCGGCCAAACGGTCTGGGAGCGCGAGCCGATGGAGAGTCTTGCGGCGGCCGGCCAGCTCGCCGCCTGGGTGCATCTCGGTTTCTGGCAGCCGATGGATACCTTGCGCGACAAGCAGCATCTGAATGCCCTGTGGGAGTCGGGTGCGGCGCCGTGGAAGCTGTGGCCGTGATAGCGCTCCGATGGCCGGCCCGGTGAGCGCCTGCCGCTCGTGCGGCGGCAGGCTCGCGATCACGATGGCGGATCTGGGCGTGCAGCCGCCCTCGAACGCCTTCCTCGCCTCACTGGCGCAGGCGCAGCGCGAGAGGCGCTATCCGCTGCGCGCCAAGGTTTGCGAGCTGTGCAAGCTGGTGCAGGTGGACTACGACGTGGCGCCGGAGGAGCTGTTCGGCAGCTACGTGTATTTCTCCTCCTACTCGGACGAGTGGCTGGCGCACGCGCGGCGCTACGCCGAGATGGCGCGCCGGCGCTTCGCGCTCGATTCGAGCAGCCTCGTCGTCGAGCTCGCGAGCAACGACGGCTATCTGCTGAGAAACTTCGTGGCGATGCAGATCCCGGTGCTCGGGATCGACCCTTCGGACACCGTGGCGCGCGCCGCCGAGGAGAGCGGCGTGCCGACGCTGGTGGAGTTCTTCGGCGAGAGCCTGGCGCGCCGGCTCGCGGGCGAGGGAAAGCGCGCCGATCTCATCGTCGCCAACAACGTGCTTGCGCATGTGCCGCGGCTGAACGACTTCGTCGCCGGCATCGCGGCGCTGCTCGCTCCACAGGGCAGCGCGACCATCGAGTTTCCGCATCTGCTCAGGCTGATCGAGCGGGTGGAGTTCGATACCATCTATCACGAGCACTACTCCTATTTCTCGCTCACCGCGCTCGAGCAGGTGTTCGCCCGCCAGCAGCTCAGGATCCACGACGCCGAGGAGCTGCCCACGCACGGCGGATCGCTGCGCATCTTCGCCGCGCACGCCGCGCGCCCGGATCTGGTGGACAGCGCGGCCTTGCGCGCCCTGCGGGCGCGGGAGAGCGAAGCCGGGCTCGGCGATCTGGACGCCTACCGGCGCTTCGCGGTGCGCGTCGAGGCGTGCCGGCGCTCGCTGCTCGAGTTTCTCGCGCGCGCGCGGCGCGAATCGAAGCGCGTCGCGGCCTACGGCGCCGCGGCGAAGGGCAACACGCTGCTCAACTTCTGCGGCGTGGGCGCCGCGGACATCCCGATGGTCGCGGACCGAAACCCGCACAAGCAATCGAAGTTCCTGCCGGGCAGCCACATTCCGGTGGTGTCGCCCGAGGTGTTGATGCACAGCCGCCCCGACTACGTGCTGATCCTGCCGTGGAATCTCGAGCACGAGATACGCCGCCAGCTCGATGGCATCCGTGCCTGGGGCGGGCGCTTCGTGACGGCGGTGCCGGAGGTCGCCGTCGACTCATGATGTTCACCGAGTTACCGCTCGCCGGCGCCTACCGCATCGACCTGACCCGCGTCGAGGACGAGCGCGGCTTTTTCGCGCGCAGCTTCTGCGCCGAAGAGTTCGCCGCGCGCGGCTTGGCGGCTGCGATGCCGCAATCCAGCGTGTCCTTCAACGCACGGCGCGCGACCTTGCGTGGCATGCATTACCGCGCGGAGCCGCATGCGGAGGACAAGCTGGTGCGCTGCACGGCGGGCGCGGTCTACGACGTGGTGGTCGATCTGCGTCCCGGCTCGGCCACGCATCGGCGCTGGTTCGCCACCGAGCTCACGGCCGAGAATCGGCGCTCGCTGTACGTGCCGAAAGGATGCGCGCACGGCTTCATCACCCTGGCCGATGCCACCGAAGTGCTGTACATGATCTCAGTGCCCCATGTCGCAGGCTTCGATCGGGGCGTGCGCTGGAATGATCCGCTCTTGGGCATCGCCTGGCCGCTCGAGCCGGCGGTGATCGCGGCCCGCGACGCCGCCTACCCCCTGCTCGATGCGGCGGCTGTCCCTTGAGCGCCGATCGGCGCGTGCTGGTCACGGGCGCCGGCGGATTCATCGGCCGCTGGAGCCTCGAGCCCCTGCGCGCAGCGGGCTACCAGGTGTGCGCGGTGCTCGCGCCGAGGCGCGATGGCGCGAACGGCGGTGCGCGCCGCTCGTGCCGCGATGTCGAGGTGCGGCCGGTCGAGCGGCAGGTCGAGGAGCGGCCGGTCGAGGAGCGGCAGGTCGATCTCACCGACCTTGCCGCGCTCGATGCGCTCCTCGAGCAGGCGCGTCCCACGCACCTGCTGCACTTCGCCTGGATCGCGACGCCGGGGCGGTACTGGCGCAGCGCCGAGAACTACCGCTGGCTGGGCGCCTCGCGCCACCTGCTCGCGGCGTTCCAGCGCGTGGGCGGCGTGCGCGCAGTCATGGCGGGGAGCTGTGCCGAGTACGATTGGTCACGGGCGGCCGTGTGCGATGAGCGCTCCACGCCGCTCGCGAGCGGCGCCGAGTCGGCGACGCCCTATGCGGCCTGCAAGATCGCCCTGCAGCACTCGCTGGAGAGCTTCGGCCGCGCGCACGGCCTGTCCACGGCGTGGGGCCGGATCTTCTTTCAGTACGGTCCGGGCGAGCGCCGCGAGCGGCTGGTGGCCTCGGTGATCTCGAATCTCTTGTGCGGGCGCGAAGCGCCGTGCACGCACGGGCGCCAGGTGCGCAGCTTCCTGCACGTCGAGGACGTGGGTGCGGCCTTTGCCGCCCTGCTCGCCAGCGACGTCGAGGGGCCGGTGAACGTCGGCTCGGCCGAGCCGATCAGCATCGCGGCGCTGCTCGGCGAGGCGGCCCGGCAGATCGGCCGCCCCGACCTGCTCAGGCTCGGCGCGCTCGAGGCCCCGGCCGGAGAACCCGGGCTGCTCGTGCCGGCGGTCGGCCGGTTGCGCGACGAGGTCGGCTTTCAGCCGCGTTGGGGCCTGCAGACGGGTCTGGCGGACACGATCGCCTGGTGGCGGGGCGAGCTCGCATGATCCCGGTGTTCGAGTGGCACCCGATCGCCGTGCACTTCCCGCTGGCGCTCACGGTGACCGCGGCGCTCGCGCTCGGCGCAGCGCGCCTGCCGATGCTGGCGCGCCATGCCGAGACGCTGGCGCTGGTCGGTACCTGGAATCTGTGTCTCGGCGCCGTGGGACTGTTGTTTGCCTTGGGCACGGGGCTCGCCGCGGTGACGGGTCTCGATCTCGCCCCGGCGGCGCGCGCGGCGGTGGCGGCGCACGTGAAGTGGGCCATGTTCAGCAGCGCCGCGCTATCCTTGGTGGCGGTGTGGCGGGGCGCGGGTACGGCGGCGCGCTCGCTGCCGTCGCGGCTCTTCCTGGGCGTGCTCTGGGCCGCCACCCTGGCGCTCGTCATGACCGGCTACCGCGGCGGCCAGAACGTGTATCGATTCGGTGTCGGTGTGGAGGGGCACGGCCATGAGCTTGAACGCGACTGAGCTGCAGCATTACGTGGACGGCGCATGGGACCGCTCGATCGTCCCGGCGCTGTGCGAGTACGTGCGCATCCCGAACAAGTCACCGCTGTTCGATCGGGACTGGGAGCGCAACGGGCACATGCAGCGCGCCGTGGATCTGATCGCGGAATGGTGCCGCCGCCAGCCGATCGCCGGCTCGCGCGTCAGCGTCGCACGCCTGCCGGGCCGCACGCCGCTGATACTGGTCGAGGTGCCGGGAGCCGGCGACACGGTATTGCTCTACGGCCACCTCGACAAGCAACCGGAGTTCACCGGCTGGGAGCCGGGCCTTTCGCCGTGGGAGCCGGTGATTCGCGACGGACGGCTGTACGGCCGCGGCGCTGCCGACGACGGCTATGCGGCCTTCGCTTCACTCACCGCGATCGCCGCGCTGCAGGCGCAGCAGGTCCCGCATGCGCGCTGCGTGGTGCTGATCGAGGCCTGCGAGGAGAGCGGCAGCCCGGATCTGCCCGCGCACGTCGAGGCGCTCGCAGCCCAGATCGGCAATCCCAGCCTGGTGGTATGCCTGGACGCGGAGGCCGGCGACTACGAGCGGCTCTGGCTCACCACCTCGCTGCGCGGAAACATCGTCGGCACGCTCGACATCGAGGTGCTCACCGAGGGCGTGCATTCAGGAGCGGGCAGCGGCATCGCGGCCTCCTGTTTCGACGTGCTGCGCACCCTGCTCGCGCGCCTCTCCGATGAGCGCACGGGCGAGATCCGCCTCGCCGAGCTCAATGTTCAGACGCCGGCGGAGCGGCGCCGGCAAATCGAGGCGACCGCACGGCTGCTCGGCGATGCCGTCGGCGCGCGCATGCCCTTCGCCGAAGGCGTGCAGCCGATGTCGCCCGATCCGGCGACCCTGCTGGAGAGCTCCACCTGGAAACCGACGCTCACGGTCACGGGACTCGATGGGCTGCCGGGCGTGAGCAATGCCGGCAACGTGCTCGCGCCGCGCCTGAGCGTGAAGCTGTCTTTCCGCCTGCCGCCGACGGCAGATGCCGGCAAGGCAGCCGCGGCGATCCGAGGCGTTCTGGAAAGCGACCCTCCCTACCGGGCACGCGTCAGCTTCCGCTCGGGCGCGGACAGCATCGGATGGAACGCGCCGCCGCTCGAGCCCTGGCTCGAGCGCGCCATGCAGGAGGCCTCGCAGCGCTACTTCGGACGCGAAGGGATGGCGATGGGGGTGGGCGGAACCATTCCCTTCATGGCCATGCTCGGGGAGCGCTTCCCGGCCACGCAGTTCCTGGTGACCGGTGTGCTCGGGCCGCACTCGAACGCGCACGGCCCGAACGAGTTCCTGCACATCGGCTATGCCAAGCGGCTCACCGCCGCCACCGCCGAGATCATCGCGCGGCACGCCGCCCGCTGAGCCTCCCCAAAAAAAGGAGCCGCGCAGCCCGGCAGGGGACCGCGCGGCTCCGACCGGTCGGATGATCAGTTGCTGGGCATCTCTCCGGTGAAGTACGTGATCACGTAGGCTTTCAGCGTCGAGTCGGCCTGCGGCGTGCCGTACACGCGGACCGGCGCACCGGCGGCGAGGCCGCCGGTCAAATCGTCGAGACCGGCGCTGGTGGTGATGTCGACGGGGCTCACGGTGACGACGCCGTTGGTGCGATCGACCTGATAGACCAGGGTCGCCGAGCCGCTCACCGTGCTGACGTCGACCGTGACCGGCATGCTGCCGCCCGCCACCGTCATGGTGAACGATCCGCCCGACAGGCCCGTGGCGACCTGGCCGAGCGGCAGCAGCGCCGGCGTCAAGATGCTCGCGCGGGCGGCCCAGCCATTAGGATTCGCAGGGTCGTTCCAGGTGGCGAAGCTCACCCCGTAGGAGGGCACCGCGCCCGCCGTGCCGCCGAAGTCGACGCTGCCGCCGGTCGCCGCGATGAACTCGCTCACCGCATCGGCGCCGTCCATCAGCAGGGTGGGGTAGGCGAAGTTCCACCACAGGTAGCCGGAGATCGGGTTGCCGCTGTAGTCCTTGCCGTTCGCGGTGCTGCTCGAGATATAGCTCATGGTGTAGACGTAGTCGTCGGCGACATCGAGGAACTTGCTCGTGTAGGTGAAGCTCGTGGAGCCCGGCGCGGATATCGCCCCATCGTAGCGAGCCGTCTCGATGTCGATGCTCTGCGCGACCAGCGGCGTCGCGAGCGGGTCGACCACGGTGGCGTGGACCTTGAAGCCGCGCACCAGATCCTCATTCGCCAGGAAGGCCGTGCCCGTGGCGATCGGCTTGGAATCCACCGCCGGATCGTAGGGCTCGCGGAAGAAGAACTGCGTGTTCGCATCGACGGTGAGCGCTACGCCGACGCCCGACTCGTTCTCGACGGTGATCACATCGCTCGAGGTGTCGACGTGCAGCACGTGGCCCTCGGGGCTCAGCCACACGTTGTTGAACTCGCTGCTCGCCCAGATGCGCGTCGCGACCAGCGTGCCGTCCTGCTGATAGCGCGCGGCGATGCGCACGTAGCGCCCGACCAGCGAGCTCTGCGAGGAGAAGTCATCGATCACCGTGCGGGTCCTGGCGTCGAGGTCATAGAAGATCGTGCCGTTGACCGAGTCGGCGGTGATCTGCAGGGAGCGCGTCCCGGCGATCGCTGTCTCCGGGCTCACCGGCGGCTCGGTGGGGAACTCCTTGGTGATGGTGATGCTGCTGTCGTCCGATGAGATCGCGGTCACATCGCCGTAGGTGTGGCGCAGCACGAGCCGCGTCAGGTCGTAGCGCGGCAGGCGGCGCACGGGCCCCTCGAAGTTCACCGCCCACAGCGTCGGGCCGCCGGCCGCCGGCACGTGTCCGATGAGAAACGCCGGATGCGCAAGATCGAATTCCAGATCGAGCGCATTGCTCTGAGTGGCGCTCACGGTGAGCGGCGAGTCGAAGCTCACGGTCACCGGCACGGTGAGATTCGGAGCGCTGCCCTGCGTGTGCTGCACCTGGATCTCGCTGCTCGGGATGGTGGTGCTCGGCGCGGCGGCGAAGCCCGCCTGCGGGTTGGTCGCGGTGGTGAGCAGTATGTCGCCGGGATTGCCGCTCACGGTGAGGACCGCCCCGCTGTAGGTGCCCGCCGGAATGCTGGTATTACCGAGCAGCTCGTCGAGCTGATCGAGGAGCACGAGATTGGTGGTGGGCACGGGACTCGGGGCGCTGTACACGGTGACGTCGGCGCCGCCGCCCTGCGGAATGAGCGCGATGGAGATGATCTTGACGCCGATCGTCGCCCAGTCCTGCGACGAGGCATCGCTCACCATCACCGCGAGGTTTGCGCTCTGTGCCGTCGAGGTCTGCGAGGTGCTGCCGACCGAGGAGCTGGACGAGCCGCCGGATCCGCCGCCGCAGGCGGCGAGCAACGCTGCGCTGACGCACAGCGACAGCAGACGAAATGAGTTGGACATAACGAACGATCTCCATGAGTTGACCAGGATTTCCCGCTCCCGGGCGTCTGCTCTTCGGGCGGCGCCGTGGATGTCAACCCAAACGATCCAGTTGTTGCGACGTTGACAGAGCTCATCGCCGATGTGGATTTTTCCCGCGAGACGGATGTCTCCGGATACAGACAATGCGCCGCGGGACGGCGGATCGAAAGCCCGGCGGCGCTCTCAGCCGCCGGGCGCGCCGCGCTCTGCGCGCCACGCGTGCCGATAGGCGTCCTCGATGTTGCGCGCGAAGCGCACGGCATCCATGAGCGGCGAGCGGGTCATGGTCTCGCGCAGCGAGCGGCGCAGCGCATCGAGCCTGCCGAGGTCGTTCGCGAGTGCGAGCGCGCTCGCGACGAAGGCCTGGTCGGATGCGGCGGCGAGATCCAGCAGGCCGACGTGAAAGAGCTGGCTCAAGCCGCCGCGTCCGACGCTCGTCTCGCCGATGCGCGTGATCACCGGCACGCCCATCCACAGCGCATCGAGGCTGGTCGTGTGGCCGTTGTATGGCAGCGTATCGAGACAGAAATCTATTTCGTGATAGGCGCGCAGGTACTGCGCGCGCGGCCGATAGCCGATGAAGCTCACGCGCGCCGGATCGATACCGTGCGCGGCAAGACGCGAGGCCAGCCGCTCGCGGTGCCGCCCCGCGGGCGCGAGCAGGTCGAGCCGCGCGCTGGGCAGCGCGCCGAGCACGCCGCCCCACAGCCCGAGCGTGCGGTCGGTGAGCTTGCAGGGATTGTTGAAGCACCCGAGCGTGAGGTGCCCGCGCTCGATCGCGGGCAGCGCGCCGATCGGCACCGGGTCGCTCTGCGGGTGGTAGCACCAGAACGTGTCGGGGAGGCGCAGCGTGCGCTCGCTGTAGTGCGCATCGAACCCGGCGGGGTCGAGGCGCGGATCGCTCAATCGATAGTCCATGGCGCCGATGCCAGTCGTGCCCGGATAGGCGAGCCAGGCGATCTGCACCGGCGCCGGCTTGCGCGCGAAGACCCGCGCCCGGCCGTTCGCCATGTGCATGTTCAAGTCGACCAGGATGTCGATGCCGTCCTGCTGGATGAGGCGGCACAGCGCGGCGTCGTCGAGCGCGCGCGCATCGCGCCATGCGTGCGCGAGGCTCGCGAGGCGCCGAGTCCACGCGTCGGGTCGCTCGACGCTCGAGTAGCAGAAGATCTCCACGCTGCGAGCATCATGATGCTCGAGCAAGGGCAGCGTGAACAAGCTCTGGCAATGCTCGCGGAAGTCGCCGGACACGTAGCCGATGCGCAGGCGCCGATCGGGCGCGAGGTCGCCGGCGGGCCGCGGCGCGCAGCGCGCGAGCGGCGCGGCGAAGCGCGCGCCCCAGCGCTCGCATTCCTCGAGAATGGGGGCGGGCTGCGAGCAGTGAAAGGCGAGCGCGTAGGCGAGGTTGCCATGCGTCGCGGCGTTGCCCGGATCGACCTCGAGCGCGCGACGGTAACAGCCGATCGCCTCCTCGATCTCACCGGCGTCCTTGAGCACGTTGCCGAGATTGTCGTTGAGCGCCGGGTGGCGCGGATCGATGGCCAGGCCCCGGCGCAGCATATCCTCCGCCGCGTCGATCCGGCCGAGGGTGCGCAGCAGACAGCCGGCGTTGTTGATGGCGGTGAGGTAATCCGGCCGCGCGCGCAGCGCGCAGTCGAATGCGGCCATGGCCGCGGCGAAGTCTCCGAGCTCTCTGTGCAGGTTGCCCATGTTGTTGAAGGCCTCGGCGTGCTCCGGACGCAGCGCCACGGCCTGAGCGTAGTGCTCGAGCGCCTCGCGCGGGCGCGCGAGGCCGCGCAGCGCATTGCCGAGGTTGAAGGCGGCATCGGCGTCGCCGGGATGTCGGGCGAGCGCCGGGCGCAGCACGGCCTCGGCCGCCGAGAAATCGCGCTGCTCGCAGTAGGCGGCGCCGAGGTTGACCGCGTGGCTGGCAGCGCCGGGCTCGAGGCGCGCGGCGGCTTGCAGAATGCGGATCGACTGCTCGAGGTCGCCCATGGCTCGCAGCACCGTGCCCAAGTTCCCGAGCGCGCCCGCGTTGTCGGGCTCGAGCACCAGCGCCGCGCGATACGCGGCCGCGGCCGCCGCGAGCTCGCCGCCGTGCTGCAGGACGATGGCGAGGCCGATGTACGCATCGGGGAAGCTCGGCTGCAGCTCGAGCGCGCGGCGGAACGCCGCGCCCGCCTCCTGCCAGCGTGCGAGCGCCTGAAGCGCCTGTCCCAGGCCGAACTGGTAACGGGCATTGTCGGGCGCCTGGGCGGCGGCGCGGGCGATCAAGGCCGCCGCGGCCTGCGCGCGCCTCTCCTGCAGCTCCAAAAGGCCGCTGCGAAACAGCGCGAGGTCATTGTGCGGATGGGCCGCGAGCACCTCGCCGTACAGCCGCTGCGCTTCGGCCAAGTCGCCCGCGCGATGACGCTCGGTCGCACGCTCGAGCAATCGATCGGCGCCCGGGTCCGCGGCGCCCGGGTCCGCAGGAAGACTCATGGCGGGCGGCCCGCGCCGCCGAGCGCCTCGGCGAGCGGGCGCAAATGAGCGAGCAGCGCCGCAGAGCGGCCGACGCTCGAGCGGTAGATCGGACGGCGAACCTGCGCAAGGCTCGCGGTATCGACCGAGCGCTGCGTCTCGAAGAAGCGCACGCAGGCCTCGTTCCAGGGCAGCGCGAGAAAATCCAGAATCTGCCGCGTGGTCTCGACGGGCCGGCTGACCAGCGTCTCGTAGTGCACCTCGAGCAGATTTCGGGGAGGCAGGACGCTGCGCCACCGGGCCATGAGCGCATCGTAACCGCGGTAGTAAGCACCGAGCTCGCGCAGGTCATAGGTGAACGGCAGCTCCCCGACGAACAACTTGGTGTATGCGGAGAAGCAGGTGTCGAGCGGGTCGCGGCGGCAATGAATGATGCGCGCATTGGGAAAGATGCGCTGGATGAGGGCGAGATACTTGAAATTCATGAGGTCCTTGTCGACCACGCGCGCCGCCCGCGGGGAGCGGCGCGCGAGGATCCGCAGCGCCGCCTCGGCCGTGCGCTCATCGTCCTGCGGGGCGGCGCGCTGCGAGGACTGCGCGAACAGATCGCGCAGCCGCAGCTGCTCGCCGCCCCCATGCGCCTGTGGGTGCGAAGCGACGATCTGCTCGAGGAGCGAGGACCCGCAACGCGGCATGCCGACCACGAACACCGGCACCTGCGATGCCCGTGCCCCGCCGCCGCGCCGCGCAGGCGCGGGCTCGAAATGCGCGGTGGCGATCGAGCGCAAGGCCTGCGCATCGGCCTGCACATCATAGTCGAGCAGCGCGCGCTTCAGTCGATTGCCCTCGTGCCAGTGCACGAACGCGGGATCGGACGCGCCGCCTTCGATGTAGGCCTTGCCGAGCGCGAAATGCAGCAGCATGCGCTCCCGATAGGAGGCTGACTCGAGCAGCCGCTCCATGGCGGGCACGTCCGGATCATCGGGCGCGAAGGTCTTCGCATTGGCCCGGTCGTACCAGGCATCCACCAGCGCGGGCTCGAGGCTCAACGCCTGATCGAACAGGCTGCGCGCTTCGGACAGCCGGCCAAGCTGGCCGAGCAGCACCGCCTTCTCCGCCAAGGCGCGCGCGGGCTGGACCTGCGCCGCCCGATCGAGCGCGGCCAGAGCCTCCTCGTCCGCGCCGCCGAGATGCAGCGCCTGCGCATAAGCGCGCTCCAGATCCGCGGATCGGCAGCCGCGCTCCAGTGCGCCACGGCACAGCGCAGCGGCCTCCTGATGGCGGTCGAGGAGCCGCAGCACGGTGGCCTTGGAGGCGAGCAGCGCCGGATCGTCGCTCCAGCGAGCCTCGATCGATTCGATGCGCCGAAGCGCCGCTTCGGCACGGCCCCGCTGCAGCTCGAGGTCGGCGGCGCGCAAGTGGTGATCGAGCACCTGCGGTGAGCGCTCGACCGCGCGCTCGAGGTGCATCGCAGCCTCGGCGTGCCGTCCGATCTGCTGAAGAAAGGCCGCGTAATGCCCGATTGCCTCGCCCTGGTGCGCCTCCTCGCGCAGCAGCGCCTGAAAGCGTGCCTCGGCCTCCTCGATATGCCCGAGTCGCCCCTGCAGCGTGGCCAGCTGGGCACGCGCCTGCCAGAGGCCCGGGCTCAGCTCCAGGGCGCGCTCCAGGGAGCGCTGCGCCTCGGCATATTCGCGGGCATCGCACAGTTGCACGCCGAGCGAGAACCAGGCGAGGGCGAGGCCGGGGTCGAGCGCGAGCGCGCGGCGGGTGAGCGCCAGCGCGGCGCAGCGGTCGCGGCTCCTCAGGCACAGCTCCGCGTAGCTCAGCACGTACAGGGCGGTGGTATCGGCGGCCTCGGCGGCGCGGCGCAGGCACTCCATCGCCGCGTGCGGGTCGCCGCCGCGCTGCTCGATCACACCGAGCAAGTGCCAGGCGCCGGCCTCATCGGGAAAGCGGCGCAGGATCCGCCGGCACGCCCGGCGCGCCGCAGCGGCATCGCCTTGCGCTAAACTGCGCCGTGCCGCTTGCAGGGCGGCTGGGGCCTCTAACATGCCTGGATCTCGTCCGCGTCAGGGATCCGGTAGTTTAAGGGCAGATGCATGGCCACGCGACTCGACGCGACGCGGCGCGGGCGGGCGGCGCCGCCCCGGGGGTAGTTCATGGATCTGGGAATTCGGGGGCGCAAAGCCATCGTCTGCGC
>Ga0335073_10000584_pt1 | contig 46997 bp, 58 predicted proteins | sample Lox_Sample_22_FD_207093 | JGI IMG/M metagenome (GOLD analysis project Ga0335073, IMG submission 207093) | Soil microbial communities from Loxahatchee National Wildlife Refuge, Florida, United States - Lox_Sample_2.2 | ecosystem: Environmental > Terrestrial > Soil > Wetlands | place: USA...
ATTAACTCCCACCATACCGACTTCCAGGGCAGCAGCAATTCTCCAAATCCTATTAAAGTCCTTGCTAAAGAAATATCCAGCAAGACCAAATTCAGTATCATTCGCCATTTCAACGACTTCTGCATCTGACGAGAACTTGAATAAAGGTGCCAACGGACCAAATGTTTCATCATTACTAACCACCATATCTTTAGTTACTTCAGTGAGAATAGTAGGTTCGAAGAAGAATCCTTTGAGATGTTCCGGTGCTTTTCCTCCAAGGACAACTTGAGCTCCTTTACTCTTTGCATCATTGACGTGTTCGAGAACTTTTTTGACTGCTGCTGCATTGACTAAAGGACCTTGAGTTGTTTGTGGATCAAGACCGAATCCCAATTTGAATTCTGACACTTTCTTCTTGAGTAATTGCGCAAACTCATCGTAAACTTTCTCGTGGACGTAAATTCGATTTGCACTGGAAATTAGTCTCGTGGAATACAAGAGGATAAATACCAAACACAAGTTTGACCAGAGTTTCTGAATTTACTGACAAGTGCGCCTTCAACAGCTTTATCCAGATCTGCATCTTCAAATACGATAAATGGAGCATTCCCACCCAACTCCATACTCACTTTCTTCATTGTTCCAGCAGCAAGTTTAGTCAACATTTTACCTACTCCGGTACTCCCAGTAAAACTAATCTTCTTGACGATAGGATTGGTTGCAAGTTCAGTAGCAGCCTCTCTATCCTTTGTAGGCACAACATGGACACAATCCGCAGGGATTCCGGCTTCAACAGCTAACTTGACAAATGCCAAGCAGGAATAGGGAGTCTCGCTGGGTGGTTTAATAACGACTGAACATCCCGCTGCAAATGCAGGAGCGATTTTTCGAGTAATCATGGCAGCTGGGAAGTTCCAGGGCGTGATTATTCCGCAAACTCCAACCGGTTGTTTGATTGTGAAAACAGTGGTGTTGGGAAGGGAAGACGGGATGACGTCTCCGTAGACACGAGGAGCTTCTTCACTGAACCATTGAATAAAAGAAGCTGCATAGACTACTTCTCCCTTTGCTTCGGCAAACGTCTTCCCGTTTTCAAGAGACAAGATCTTTGCGACTAAGATTAGCGGACAGCAAGTTGGGAAGAGTACGATCATCAACATTCTCATGAATTAAGTCGAACCATTTGCGAAGTTGAGCGCCGCGTTCGGGGAAGGTAGTCGAAGTAGAATACTTGCGGAATCCCTTGTCGGCACTTTTAATTGCTCGTACAAAGTCATCGCGAGACATATCAGCGACATGTCCAAGGACCTCCGCAGTGGAGGGTTCTACGATACAATCAGTAGAGACACATTGATTATCGCACCATATACCGGGAAAACTTTTCCATTTTTGGCAGGAACCCATTCACCTGCAATAAACCCATCCTGGATGAACAAAGAGGGATCGTTGAACTAATTTCATGTCAGAACAAAGACCCTTTAGACCGGCGGATACCTTTGCATCTTTAATAAATCTGCTCTGAGATTTTGTTTCTCCGTTGACTTGAACCATGATGAAAGTGGAATGGAGAGAGATAGTTTCGGGATTATGCGAGTTATATAGGCTTTGATTTGATTGAGTTTATCGCAATCGAGAAAGATCAAAGCGCGCGGGATGAGGAGATTTGGATTGATGATCGGTCGGTCGGCAAGCCGAATGTGGGCGAAATGCGGAGCCGCTTCCCGAAAGAGTAAAACGGAAGGACGGGTACTGGCCACGAATAAGCGGGGAAATCCGCAGTGCGTTACTGCGTGCGGGGCTCGTCTCACCTGTTTATTCAACTTAAGGGGCATCAAAATCCCAAATTGCGTTGAATTGCGGCAAGAGTGATGCACAACTATCCATGTGTATTAGAGTATCTAGGTAAGACACATAATGAGCGCTTTCATCTACTTGCTGTTTCTCCTAGGCCTCCCCTTGTTCTTTTCCTTCCCCATTGACGTTAAGACTGCCAGTAATGGTCCGCTCCTGTGCTGTGATTGGTGCTGCTCACGTGCCAAGTGCTTTCTCGAGGACCGTGTTTGCATACTGATGCTAATCAACGTTCGGTAACCGGAAATCCCTTCCTTCATCGTCCAAAGGGTTCATTGCTATTCTTTCAGCGTATTCTTCGAGTTCGCAATATTTTTACCATCCACACTCCCGGTGGCTCTTTATCCCGAACACCTGAACACTTGTGCCATCGATTCGTCCAACGGCCAAATGTGGAGTAAGCACTCGAAAGTAGTAGGCTCACGATCGATCGTATCCCCGCAGAAGGGATTCCTTCAATAGCGTTTACGCTCGAACCCGTATATTGTAAACGGGTCCTCGCCAAATATTAAATAGCACCCATTAACCAGTCCATCGGCAGGCTCTGCAATTTATGATCGCGATGGTGGAAAATCAGTTGAAGAGCAACTACTCCCGAGGGTCCACTCATAAGCTGGTGTTTATGTAAGGTCCCCTACTTGCAATTTCACGAAATGGCTGGGGACACGAACGTTGTGATACTCTTCTCGAATCTCGTGGATGACGGAGACTGATGGTTTGTGCGGACCGTTCGGGTTACGCGAGAAAACGGATCGAGGCGTCAACTTCTCGAACCAAGTTGTACAACGTACATAATAAATTTTGCGATGGGGCAGAAAATGAAAATTAATTATAGTCAATAGCCTTTGGGTAACCGTCTCCAGAAATTGCGCTGATATTGATAAGCAGACGTTTTGCCTTGAATCCAACCGTTCGGGTGCACGTATGGTAAGCCAGCTTTGCCACTTATGGCTCAGCGGCTCCGCCGATCAGTTGAAGTGCAACAGTTTTTAAATATTCGGTTACTGGTGACACATCAGGCGCCGAGCAATAATGTCAATGGAATACTACACTGCTCGCAAGAGAGATCGCAATGGATCAACACGGAAAACATGGCGGAGTGCCGTTGTGTTCGTTATTCTGTGTTTAGGGTCTTACCTTGCATGGCGCTTTGTGAGAGACCATACCACTGTTCGGTCGTCGGATTATGATGTCGCCAGCGATGGAGTTCTGCCGGAAGGACAAGGACACACTTGGCCGGAGAAATGGAATAGAACACGCTATCTCTTCGTATTGTATTTCCTATTGTGATTGTTGCTAATGAAGTGGCGATTCCTGGTCAACTCATTATTACGATGGCCATGGTCACATCCCACTCAAAAAGATGCCGCTGGCCGTGCAATGGCCGAACTGGGTATCCTGCCTACAATTCGATCTAACAGTAGGTGGGCGCTCTCACTTTCAAATACAATCATTCAGAGATCTCAACATATGTATATGCTACTCATGGCATGTCTGTTACAGGTCTAAAAACCTACGTGGAAGATTCATTCTTGCCGAACATCGGTCGAAAACCAGCTGAGGCTCGGTGGACTGATAAGAATTCTCTCTTCAGTATCTCACCTTCCATTCGAACTAACATTAGTAACATGGATTGGTATCAATGATATAAATCGAGCTCTCAATATTGACCAACAACTTGTTCTTCTCTTTGAAATTCAAGAAACTTTATACCGTACGGGTGCAAGAAACTTTATCTTTTTCACTGTTCCACCGTTTCATCGGAGTCCAATTGGTTGTATGGTAATATTTGCGATGCTAATGGTAGGGACACATAATAAAGCTCTAGGACCTAGGATTCAGGAATGGAATGAAAAGCTAATGAGTCGGTCAAAACAATTTAATGAACTTCACGATGATGTTGATATCGCCATTTTCGACGCATTCGGAATCTTTAACGATGTTTTGGATCATCATGAACAGCATGGACTGAAGGATATCACTTCGATATGTTATGAGGATGAATGTGCTTGGTATGATCATATACATCCCACTGCCCATATACATGAGATTTTGGCATCTGGGTTGCTAAATTTATTGGCTTCTTGAGAGGATTGTCAGATAGTCTACTTTGACCCAGTTTCGTAGTTGAACAGGGTCTGTTTGTCGAGATTATTGCATCACGGGCTCACTGGTCAGATTAGAGTGTGCAACAAGTGCAATGTCCTGGTATCTATATATCCATGCTGAGCTTACAATACAATTCCCTCTGGTACTTCTGACGGGATATTTCCGTTCAAAAAATCGCTACAGAGGTCGTGATCTTTCAACGCATCCTCCACCAACACCTCCACAAAATGAGCAGTCCTATCCCCCATCCCAAAAGAAATAATTAGTCGATCATCTAAATAGCCCACTGCAAGATCCCGTCCCGTCCCTCGTTTGTTGCGAAATGCCATTGACACAGAATAGATTAATCTGGAATGATCCAGTCCGGCTAAAGTCAGTCAAGTACAAGGAGATCGTACTATATCCTAATGGCTTGGATAAGCTGTGGTAGTTGAAAGGTGGTAGATAATTCAATGTGAGAATTCTGCCTTCGTAAAAGTAGGGATCTAGATGGTTGTGCACTACATTGAAGATTCCCATGTAAAGGTGATTATGAGGATCATTAGCGTCGCATTTGCCAGAATGAGCATCGGCATAAGTGCAGAGGATGACATCTAGGAAAGGGGATGATTGGTGAACTTTTTGTTTGGCTAGAGCTACTGAGAGACAATTGCTTTTCTTGGGAGGGTCATTGACAATTGGTTCAAGGAAATGATTGAGATCGTTGGGAGGAGATGCAATCGTTGGAATGGGTTTGTCGAGTCGTAGTTTGTAGATGCTTTGAGGGATAAGTGTGATGTGAAAATAGATGTCGCCATTGGGTTTGGTAAAAGCAACCCAATTCTTCTGAGTGCCTTCTTGTAGAGGCATAATGAGAGGGACAGATTCGTTGAAACGGATTGGAGCCGAGTTGGGATCTTCTGCGAGGATAGATCCTACTTTTGGAAATGCTGTACGTAAATCGTTCATGTACATGACCCGACACAAATCAGACTGGTCGGGTGAGAGCGAGTTGTAGATGAGCAGAGGTTCCCCCAAATGTGACCAGAAAATACGTGCATCCTCTGGACCTTGAAGACCATGAAGCCATTCATTCATAGGATCGCATTTGGGAAAGTGGATTCTGTCTGAACGAACGATTTGATTGAGACGTGTAACCCAAGAGGCAGGGACTGTGGGATGTCCACGAGGAGGTAATCTGTCTTGTGTAGTGGGATGGAAATCTGGGATGCGAAGCAATGATGCAAGGATGGAACGTGGTCGGACATCTCGTTCGTAAACCCTGACCAAATGATCCTCTTCGCGGGCTACCACAATGAAATTCGGAGAGTAGCTGTCGTCTCCCCGCCAGGGCAGAGATATCATGGAAGGATTGAAGCCGATGGCATCAGGGAATTCAATTGTTGAATAAAGTCCCCAAAAATCGAGTCGTGAAGGTAGAGCTTTGATGGGCGGGACCTCCCTGGGAGTTCGGGGTACAATAGACTTTGAAGGAAAGAGGAAATAATAACACAGAGTGAGAACGATGACGACAACTTTGAGGGAAACTGAGCTTTTCAGACCTAGAAAGCTATAAATTAGTAACATGCAGAGCAGAACCATTCAATACCTTGATAGATATCTCTTCCGTGGGACCCAGGACAACATCTGAGCCTTGCCATGGTCTTCTTCCCAAACACCCTTTCGCTTCTCCAGCATTTTGAGATGACCTGGAATGGAATTCCGGGGCTGAAGGCGGGTGTCGAGTGATTGATTTGGTGGGTCCACATGTCGATGACTCGGTGTTATCTAAGTTCCATCAATGCAACTGCATCAACGCCACCCGTCGTGTCATTCAGTCAGTCTGTGCTGATGGGTGGCGATCTCCCGTAACACTTTTCTTTCTGCGTGGCCCGTTCAAGCGAGGCAGCTCGGGCGTGTACAATAACGACCTTTTGATTGGGACATGCAGAGCTGGCTTGAGTTTCCCGTAATGAAATGATGGATTTTGTTGGGTCCTGCCAAGCCAGGTGGTTGGGAGCTAATACCATAGATTGGAACACCTAAGTCTATCGGTGGGTCATTACGGTCGAGACTTCCGATGGTGAGTTTTGACATAATATTTACGGGCGCTATAGTCTATTTTAAAATATTTACTTCTTTTATTTACGGAGCAAGCCTAAGCCACCCAGTCCCGATGGCGCCGGGTCGTGAGTGGCAATCTGCGGACTGTCCGTTGCCTGCATAATGGCCCTGGCTGAGCTTCTCGTACCCAACGCATTCCATAAACTTTTAATCCTTCGGCCCTGTAACCGATCCGCATATCGTCAATTCTCTTTAATTTTAATGTTCATTTGGCGAGATAAAGGCTAAAGTTCGGCAGTTCTTTCGTCAGGGATTCGCCGGCGGAACCTTGTTACTCCTTAGTATCTTGAGGAAACTCATCAATGTCAATGAGGTCTGTGCGTAACTTGTTTGTGCGCGGCTTGTGGCATTGGTTCTTGCTAGCTGGCCTGTTCTATCTTGCCTACCGACGTGGATCCACAAAGTTCGCAAAGAGGAGTCAGGTCGAACTCGTCACTGTGAAGCCTGATGTGACCGTCAATCAACAGGTCATTCAGCAGCAGGTACATTTGAATTCCCTTGGAAGTGGTTGACAGAAGATATCGCCTTCTTTGAAAGAAGTGCTGAATGACATTATTGTCGATGCGGCCATTCAATTTCAACCAGACAACAGGGATGTCCCTGACCTGGATCTCGATCATATCGCTCGGCATACCCAAGTGTTGAGCAAGTTGTTACGTCTCCACTCAAAAGCGCAAACGGAATCAGAAAGATCCATGTTTCGGCGTAGCATTGAAGCCATACAACAGTCCTTATATCCTTGGGTCACCGCATCAAAACACGGCCATGAAGGCTATGCAACTTTCTTCGATCTCATCAACTCTTATACTCAAGATGTCGGACTGGTTATCAGTGTAGGACAAGACGCTGGTTTCCGTTGGGCAGTTCACCAAATTGTCATACTTCGTGCGGTCCTCCGTTCAACTATTCCTATTGAAGTTTTCTATTGTGGCGAGCAAGATTTATCTCGAGAACATCGCGAGTTTATTCAGGAGATAGACAATACGTACGCCACTAGCACCGGCTCAATTACCCTCGTCGATATCAACGAACGTTTCCCGGATCCTGATGGCGTTCTAGGTCTACCTGGAGGATGGGCTCTTCGACCTTTCGCAATGCTCGCATCGTCATTCAAGAAAGTTATTCTCAGCGATGCCGACACTATATTTCTTCAAGATCCACGTGTCCTGCTGAATGAACCCACGTTTCAAGAGTATGGCAGCATATTCTGGCATGACAGGATTCTCGAAATCGCAAAGGATGATATCTATGATTGGGCAGATGAGATGATCGCGAAATCAAAAGTTAAAAACTTGGACAGGATCAAAGAGGAAAATCCGGGGTGGTTCAGTCGGTCAACATGGTACGAATTGGAAAGGTACGTTCACTCGTTTTCAAAGCTAATGCAGTGGCGCACTTATTGTGGATAAATCTCGCAACTTGGGAGCATTGCTATTGTGTTGTTATATGAACTCGAAGACAATGCGCAAGGAAATCACGTACAAGAAATTCTGGGGCGACAAGGAATCGTATTGGTTTTCTCATACTTTGACCAATTCCCCTTACCACTACGTACCTGGCTACGCAGGCGGGATGGGCGTCGTCACACCTCAGACAGAAAGCGCGGACAAGGAACACATCTGCACATCTCAACTGGTGCACGTTCTCGAGTCAACAGGTGAACCGTTCTGGCTCAATAGCGGACTGTCACAGTTCAAGTGGAATAACGATGACACATATCTCATGCCAGATGGGTGGATCGGTCATGACGCGGAATGGTATAAGCCTGCTCCTGGCGCCACCCGATTGAACCAATACTGTGTGCAGAGTCCCGAAGGTCCCGGCGGTATTCAGGAACCTATCAACCCCGTGGACGGTAATCTGAAGAGGCGACTAGAGGAAATGATTCAGTTGGCTAAAACATATGATAAGCTCATGGAGGAAGCTGGCTTACAACAGATAAATCATTGGAGTAATTAATTATGAGGCAGATGTGCTGTCGGTGTGCGTTTCCGCAGGAATGGTATAGTTTACTTATTCTCCTGCAGGCTTCAGACTCATGTATATTTAGAAATAATGAATTATTCAAAACCTGATCTTCTAGCGAGGGCAGAATGGCGGGCTCGTCCAAATTCTGGGGCTTAGTGCGACGGAAATTGACCGGCGCGCCATTGCAAATTTTAGTTTGCAATTATGCAATTTATGTTGCTCTTATTTTGCAAAGTTTGATTATATGCATAATACGGACAAGCATTTACATGCGGGGAGGTTTTCCGTTTTCGGGTAGATGGGTTCGGTGGTGAAATGCTGATGATTTGGCCAGGGGATTTCCCGTTATCACTCCCGATTACCTTATTCCGCTTGTGCGCCACCAGCTCGTGGTAAAGCGTACAGTTCCTCTCCATGGCGTATTTTAGAAATTAGGATCCGATTATTTTAAGGGTAGTGGCGCTGATGAACTGCACCTTATTTCCGACAAAGCGCAGCCCACGGAGCCGTCCAGCAAAGCCTTTCCGCAGGGAGGCTGACGTCAATAGGACTACCTTACCACGTTCTTACTGCACTAGCTTTGTCAGTTTGACGCCTGGATCTTACCCAATTCGGGGGTTTCCTTTTTGTGGAAGCAAATGTCAAAATTAGAAGGGAAACAGACGTCGAGGTGGCGACTGAAAGATGTGGGCATTGATTTGCAAAGACTGTCCTGCACCTGCGGATGTGTCACCAATGGCAAGACTGAGTGGTACACATTGATGACCGTCCTGCGCAACTGGTCATTTTTCGAGGAGTTAATTTCTTCAAAAGAATAGAGCGAGCTCAATTTATCCGTTGGGCCAATTTCATCCTGCGAAGATGCCTCCCACCCAGCTCAGCCAGATGATTGATTGATTGTCTGTCCTGCATTATCTAACCGCAGCTTCAGACCTCTGACGATCGAGGCGAGTAGATGGTGGTACCTAATATCCCATATGCACCTACCTTCCAATCAGAATTTTCATGCTTCTTACGAAGCAGCGCCACATAGAACGGTTAAAACTCCCATTGGCTCAACCTCTCTGCCAATGAGCATCCCCCTCCAAAGCTTTGCCCCTTACTGCACCTGCACTACGTTCGTAATCGCTGGCTTCTGTTCGCTGAGCCCTTCCTGATAACGGAAATCCTTCTCAGATTGTCTGTCTCACATCTATCATTTTACCTCATCTTTGCATTTGACTCCAAAAATAGATTCGATCAGCATTTTAAGGGAGAAGGCTTTCTCCGATCCGACAAAAAAGGGGTATTCGCAAGCCGGCCCCCAACAGTTTTCGTATGCAACGTGTGCAACGTCCGTGATTCGTGCGCAAATAGTATAGCGCTCTTCAAGCACGTCCATTCTGCAGGTGCAGGTGCTAAAGCAAGATTGCTGCAAGAATGGATAATGTGTCACCACACACTGGAAAATACTCTGATGTCGAGCTAATTCAGAACAGAGTCGCGTCGGCACCACACCATCGCGCGCGAGTTCACTTATCGTGGATTTGACAATGGAAAAGTTACTTGTGGTGTTTCTTATTATTATTCTATAGCATCACCATTTGTTACTCTAAAGAAAGTAGATAGTCAATTGCAAATCCCATGCCCTTTATACTCCAGACCAGTAGAAGTAGTGATCAAGAAACCCCTGGTTGCAATAACTCTCCAAAGCCACTTCGCATCCAAAACCTGACTACACGTAGCTCTCTCCATCTGGCGACTACCAACCAAAACGTCCAAAGCCCCATCCTTCACGTCCTCGATCGTCATGCCCTCCTTCGCCCCAGCCTTCATGATGGGGTGGTGGAGGCGGTTCATAATGATGGGGTGGTGGTGGTGGTGGAGGCGGTGGTGGTGGTGGAGGAGGAAAGTGTTGAGGAGGAGGAGGAGGAGGAGGAGGTTCATAACCATGGTGAGGAGGTGGTGGTGGGGGTGGTGGGGGAGGAGGAGGTGGATAATGATGAGGAGGAGGAGGAGGTGGAGGCGGTGGAGGTGGAGGAAAGTGATGGGGAGGGGGAGGTGGTGGGGGAGGTGGTGGTGGTGGTGGTGGTGGTGGAGGAGGAGGAGGAGGAGGAGGAGGATGATGACCATGATAAGGAGGTGGAGGAGGAGGAGGAATTGGCGAAGGCCATGAATGATCATCCCCTCGTTCGACCAAATCTTGACCGTCGGGACCACGACGTGGAACGTGATGTGCCAAATTGCGCTTAGCCAACTTCTCGCGAGCGATCAATTCTGGAGATCTTGGGATCGCGGCAAGGACCATGGATACCATTGCGAGAGCATAGGGTAGGAGAAGTAGAGATTTCATGGTGAGATGCAATTGTAGAGCGATGCTCTTGACAGTCAAAGAGTGAGACGGACTTCTGTTCTCGGAGGAGATTGTCTCCGCCTAATATATAAGCTTTTCTATATTGAACTCCCCACCCGTTTGATAATCGGATTGTGACTTCAAGTTGTCGTTGCAGGTCGGGTAATTGGACGAAAAGGACGCTTGCCCCATTTCAATTCCGTTGAGGAATCATAGTTTACATTACTTAAGTGGGAGCTTCCTGACAAACATGATTGATCGAATATCCAGCCTTGTATCCCTTGCAGATTGGGTACCCTCGCAGTTGAACATGTTTCGAAACGAGGGAGGGTGACTGCATGGCGTCAGTTGAGCAGCCCTCGGAATCGAGGGAGGTACCGTATTTCGAGGGACGAGACGAGTGGCCTAGGCTCGTATGGCAGGACGCCAGAGAAATCGCCATCCCAATTGCCATCCCAATTGCATCCCAATTACCTGATAGATTGGCATAGATTGTGGGTTGGGGACGGAACGCCGCAGCCCTCAGCCTGTGTTCCCGCTGCTCCACACGTGGGAACAGGGGTCTCATGTAACTCCCAACGCCCATTCGAAAGATAAATGAGAAAAAAAAACCCCATCGCATTACGCCTTTCATTCAACTTTTAGTTTATACTTTTCTAAATGTTCATGAATGAATGCCATTGGAATAGGCAATTTACGGAGAGTGGGCCATTACCCCCAAAACTGGGAACGAATGGGCTAGAGCACCAATTGGTTTCTACACGAGCCGGGGACATTTGGTAGGCATGTAGCAATTCGCCACCTGCAATTGTCAAATGGAATGGACTAAAGACGACGGGACACATCCGCCATGAGGGTATCTGTCGATCTCGGAGGAAGGAGGTCACCGAGTTCGTAATCTCACTCCGTCTCCGCTCAGTCTCAAGCGGTTCCCAAATACGTCGATCAAAGAGGTCACGATCGTCATGGCTCTTAACTACAAGGATAATTAGACATTTATAGTATTATACTGTCGCTCGGCTCTCTCTTATAGTATGCTTAAATAGAACAGTATCATATTGCAATACAGGAGCCTTGCGTCGGTATCTGGGTGAATTGCGTCCTGATAATTCTCGGCATGGCCATCCAGGATTTCCCCCCATGCAAATTTTTGTAATCTCGGCTTCCGGGAAAGAAGAAGCTCATACATATCGTTCATCTGATGCATACGACTGGGGTGCCACGGCTGGCGCGCGGTTCGATCAAGGACTTCAGATACCGCAAGGCTGAACCAATTACCGACATCAGCCTAGTCAAATTTAGCTTGAATTGCGCAAAAATACCTACCCCGCAAACATGGAGCCACCGCCAGAAGAGAACAGAGCTGGGAAACAATGCTGAAATCCTATCCACGAATTCATCTGCACGGTCGAGCCAGCGGTCCAATTCACATTTTCTCATCTCCGCTTGTGGTGCCACAAAGTTTTGAGCCTCCCATCTGACGTAGCTAGCTAGATCCCATAAACCTAGACGTTAGAGAGCGCTTGTAATGCAGCATACCTGATCCCAACAGCACAATATCTGGCGTTCTTGGATAAAGGCGAAATGTCATTTCAATTAGAGTAGTTCGTGCCCTTATCGATGCAGGTGAATATCCTTTATGTTTCCATATCTCGTCATCAGTCATTCCCACGATCCAGAGAAACAACAACTCAAAGTTGTACTTTTCAACTCGACAGACTCTGGTGTCCATGAGCTGAGTTTTGGAAATAACATCTTCACTAAATTGCAAACGTAATCTCTCCACAAGCTCTGTATCGTTGGATTCGTTTGTGGGCCACAGGTCGCAGAAGAGTTTGTAGGCATTCCACTCGATCGAATCTCCAATTAACAATACAGTCCGACCCTGGAGGAATGAAAGTGGTGATTGCTCCACCACATTCGAAAAGAAATTTGGAGGAGGGGAGCATGTCTTGTCTAGAGGAGTATAGTAATTGCGGTACAGATCGTCCCCCGTTTTTGGTCCAAAGTCCTGGTGCAAGATAAGGATCTCCGCATTGACCGGAGTGAAGGGGAGACTAGTTATGTGAAATTCCGCTTTGGAGGGCCGGAGGTCGGTTCACCCGCCTGATTGATTAGTGACGATTCTAGAGGACGATTTACTCTGGAAGAACGATTGATAACAGTACCTTAGCATGATATTTGTAGATCGCATAGAATATGGTCATGCTAGCGAAGATCCCAAAGGCATAAAAGAGATTGAAGCCCCATCTCGCAGGTTTCGTCATTGCTCTTCCTCTTCTTCTTCTTCGATGAAGACGATTGAATTGAGGACCTGGGGATTTTGACATTTGTAAATATCTAAATTTTACGTAACCACCAGGGTTAGGTGGAAGTCGTTGTCCAATGATCAATCGGCTCTTAAATTTATAGCGTTTAATTTTGTCCGTGCTAATACCGCTACTTAAAAACTTATGGTCAACTCTCGATCTCGAGAGACTTGGCGCCATTCCAAGTCATGAACATTCCTCTCAGCAGACCAGCACGACGTCTCTGTTCGGCCGTAGCAATAACATTCCTTGTCTCGCCTTTGCTGCACTCAACGTCTCCGTCCGGACTCAATTGAATGGAGCATCGGCATGGACCTATTTGCAGCCGAAGAGTTGGATTTCAGGACATAGTCCAGTCGGTAGTGTCAATTTGTCTCCGCAATCTCCGTATGTTACCCTGTTTTTGGTTTCTTCTAATGCTGGCTATAGAGGCAGCGATAATACAAATTATCTTTCACTCAACCGTGCCAGTTTAGGAGCTCTCTCTGCGTTCCTCCTTGAGCATGGACTCACAACTCAGCAAACCATCTACGTCTCTTTCGGCTGCGCAAAAACCATACAGGCATTGCTAAACTTCAATCTGGCGCTAGATCTGTTTAGCCTAGGCAACCATTGTGTGATACTATCCTTGGATACAGTTTGCACGGATGCTGCCAACGCAAATGGAATCCTGTCGTACGATGGGTTTGCATCAGAGAACGTTAATGCTCGGTCGAAAGAGCTTTCTCAACCCGGAAGAAAAGTAAGAACATCTCCCGGATCCAGTCCACTGATTGAGTTAGTTTGCGGCCAGTCTAGATCTTTTGGAAGGTGGGTATAATTTTGTATTCTCGGACGAAGCCGTGTACCTCCCCGGTAACCATCACCCGTTATCGGCTATGCGACCACTCGAGGATGAAACTTGGGACATTCAATTCCAATCCGACGAAAGCGATGATCAGATGTGGACACGGATTCACACTGGATGGTACTGGCTTCGTTCTAGCGATCGAGCTCGTCAGTATTTCATTCGCTGTTTAGAAAGATGGAACAATGGCACGAACAGGAACAATGGGTTATGAATCGTGTTCGGTGGGATATGGCTGATGAGGGTGTTTTGGATTTCCCTCACAGCATAGTGCTGTCAGATTTCGATTATAGGAATTCTCGCTTGAACGATTGGAATCAAGTCCTCACGAACACGGAGCTTATTGACATTACGAATCGCCACGCTGTGTTGATGCACTATACCTTCATTTTCGACGCCTTGAAGATATATGTAGCAAAGCATCTCGGCCACTGGCTGAACGCTACTTACTATACTCATCCACCACCTCTCCTACGGCCTGTCGGAATTCAAGGTACTGCGGTCGAAATTCGCCGACAAATGGACTTTGCGATCAACGTTGCCAAACACTGCGGACGCACATTCATGTTTCCACATCTCGTCAATCAGAATATGGGGAATAACGAGTGGAGAGAGGCCATTGCGCATTGGACGGTGAATGTAGAAGATATTATAGAAACAGTGCCGTGGGTAGAGGCAACTTTTTTGCATAATCGAAGGAAACATACTTCGGAAAAGATCATAGAGGGCACTATGTCTGGGGATCACAATAAGAGCGAAATAGTATCCGCACAAGCAGCGTTCAACGCCTGCCTGAGCAGTGATGTTACCCTCTTGAATCTTGACTTGAGTGGATGGAATAGCTGATCTTATACGTAATAATAATTGTATATACGAGATATCCAAATCAAATGCTGATTTAAATAGTCATTTCAGAACTTGCAGGGTATGTTATAAGGGCAATTGCAATGCTTTGCGACCTCATTGTAGAAGGAAAGGATCAAGATATCGGAATAGCGATTGAGTGCGTGAGATGGGATAATACCAGCACTACTGAGGTATACTAGACTGATTCAGCCAATCAGAGTGGCAGACAAAGTCAACAGTTTTTTTGATTGATGATCGTTTCCCGTTTCAACTCGCAGCTCTACGGTCTTTCTTGCTTCTTCCGTGGTGCGGCCGAGGATACAAGGGCGGGAGCCCAACCATGAGCTCACCGGTAGATGACCCCAGTCATGACACCCCCAAACGGCCTCGTGGACGGCCAAGAAAAGAGTTCATCGAACAAGAGAACCTTTCTAAAATGCTGCGTAGCAAAGTCAGCAACGCCTTATCGAGAAGATTTTTACAGAAGATAGCTCTCCTCAACGTATTGTCCATGATCGAACTTTATAGTAAATTCTAGAGAAAAAGGAAGCTAAAGCTGAAACTCTTCAATTACGACGAATATCTCTCCCGGTATCTTCGATCTTCTGTTCCCTTGGTTGCACTTCATTCCCTAGTCTCGGAAACGCGGGAGGGGGACGAGAAGCGAACAACCTTTATACGTGACTGCTCAAGAATAACTGTTACAGCATATGAGAACAGTTTTGCCTCTCGGCTCTTTGGCTTCTCCCAACCTGCTCTTTCAAAACAACATCCTCCGTACATCCGCCGAGAATACGGGTTGTACCCTCTGGGCTTACAATTTCTTCAAGAAATAGCGATAGTGTCTCGAAATAAATGCAATGAAATCCTCGGTTCAAGTTCGCTCGTGCGTCCAGCTTCTCCTATCGATTTCCTCGCTCTATCTCATTTACATGTTTCTCAGGCTAATGCTCTTCTGCAACAACTGTTTTGGCCGGGAATCACCATTGCCGACTGCATAGAATTCAAAAGAGGGATAGTGGCGCTGTATCGGAAACTTGTAGTTGGCGTGGGTGTCATTACTTCTGATGGATATCTCATGTATCTTGCAGTACGTCCGCATTGGCAGGGCGAGGGGATCGGTCGGACGATGCTTTGGTGGTTGATTAAAGAGAATGAAAATGTTGATATCACTCTGCATGTCGCTGTTGACAATCCGGCTCTGGTAGAGCTTCCAGTTTCTTTGCTTACGGTAGATCCTGTATCAATCGATTGGATTCAAGGCAGAGGAATACATTGTGAACTTCTACGGCAAATTTTATGAAGAAAATGATCCTCGCAAACGGGATGCTCTATTTCTAAGATTACGGAGGGGCTGATGAGAAGCGGCGTGCAATGAAATCAATTATGTTTGTCAACTAGTTTACGAACAAACTGAACAGTATCCAAATATCGCGACTAGCAAGAATAGGCTTATTGCCATGATGGGACTTTCGACATGATGTTTGGATGCAAGAGAGGTCGAAGGGGAGGGGTTGCTGACCGCTGTTGCTGTAACCTCGGTAGTCGACAGTCCAGTTCCACTGGGGTTTGGTGCGACTATCGATTAGTGGGATAGGTTTTGGTCTAACTAATTTGAACCGAATTTAAAGTAGTCGTTTGGGCGGCAAGTTCTGTGGTTGGAGATGAACTGACTACACTCACGGACGAGGAATCTGAAATGTTAGTTGTGCTTTTTGCAATAGCAGACCAGATACAGAACTCTGGGAAACAACCGCTGTAGCTAGACTGAGAATGAAGAATGTCTGTAAGATCATGATGGAGTGGCAATAAACAGAACCTGCGGGGAAGGTCAAGTTTTCGGCTGTGATGTCACTTGGAGATCGGCGGAATTCTCCTCAAATCAGACGCGCCACGGTTTTTCAAAGCCAGCAAGACGCGTCTCCACCATCAACCTGAGATGCTAACAAGATGCCTCCAATAATCACCATCGACAACAGTCCATGGACAACATCTCTTGAACCCCATCATTCAACTCACACTCTAACAACACTGCTTCACAATGATCAACTCATACTCGTCGAAATACAGGGCACAATAGAATACAACGCCAATGACAATGCAGACGCTTCAAAAGAAATCAAATTAGGAGACATCAGTTGGGATGAAACAGTACGTAACTGCATGGGACAATAGACTAATTCTAGGCTTCGAGAGCATATCTGAATATAGGACATCATCGAATGGTGGGACGACTTCAGACGCTCAAGACACCGCTGGCTGTGTTAATTGACCAGCCCGATCAAGCGACGTGGGTGGCGGGCGATAAAGAATGGCAGCTTCACACGATCATCAGAAAGAAGTTAGTATTTGATATTCGGCCAGAACCTGTATTTCTGGGATGATTTGAAGAGATTGCAAGGATGGAGACAAGATGATATTAATATAAGAATTACTTCGACATACCACAAACTGAACGCCAAAAATCAGGTTATCATGAATGCAATCAACTCAATCACTGCCATTATTCCTCGGTTTCGTATATCTCCACTATATCGTTGACATCATCTCTCCCCGGCAGCTGGTCCTCTTCTAGCTTTTTGTCCTTTGGTGGTGATATTTTGTCGGGGCTGACAGGAGGGGTTGGTCGGCCCAGGCTTGATTCTTCGTTTTCTTCTTCGACTCGTCGCAGCCGTTCCTCTGCTTCCCGGATCCGTTGACTGAGCATTTCCAATTCGCTGGTTTGCATGCTGAGACGATGATTTCTAAATGTCAGAAAATAATATGGCAATTTCGAATACTTCTCTCTTACAGATGATTCCAGTTCAACGACCAGAGGATCTTCATCTATATTGAATACCTTGCTCAATTCGTTCGCGAAGCTCTTGGAAAACGAGCTGTGAATGAGAAAACATTAAAAACAATATAGTTACGTATATGATTCTGCACTTGTTGGAGTTTCGGATACAAGGGCATTGCCGGGATAGTTTCCAGCTTGGGGACTCCCTGCCACGCCAAGCGCATCGTTGCCTTGTTGGTGGCCCCGACTGAGACTTAATGGCCTTATCTGCGGAGGAGAGGAGCGGGGTGAGGAGTAAGCTTGCGGAGGGGGGGTTTGACTTTGGCTGGCATGTCTCCAGTGTGAACCCCTGAATCGTCTGCGTGGCCTCGCTGGTGGGTATATTTCCTCGTCTTCATCGACTCTTGTGGTGGACTCGTTTTCTGCTGCCATGAATTCTCCCTGAGCAGTGACCGGAGCTCGCTCAACGCTTACACGCCGCAGTGTTGCAGAGGGATCTTGCCTCGTATCACTGCAGAAGGTTTTGCTGCGGAAGGAATTTTATTAGCTGCACATAAAATCTATGTAGTACTGTGGTAAATGACCGTAAAGGCACTTTCAGGGGTAACCTCAAAAAGTCAGCCACAAAATTTTTGATCAAACTTTGTTCTCACTGGACAGAAAAATGGAAGCTCTCGCGCAAAGAGCCGAACAAATATTCGATCTAGTGTGGGCCTCAATCTGTTGCAAAACAATAGAAGGATTACTTGGGATGGAGATAATATTCCTTGTCACATCTGTTTCGGATATCGGATTAGGCTTTTGCTCGCTTTGTCCTTTTTCGGGTGGCTGCTCTAAGGATTTCCCCCGAAATCACGCCTCTTCGACGTTTACGCTTCTCGACGTGCGTTCCTTGGAGTTTACGTTACATTTGAATGGCAAACCTTGAGTATTCCTTTAGAAGACAATCAATGCGAAGGGGAAGGAGGTTATCAGCGAAATGCCTCAGTCGAGCCCCCTCTCTATTTTGTATATAATTGCTAGTCCGGCCGCAATCCTTCAGCTCGACCTGAACTCAAGCTCTCATATTCATCGATTTCAACATGAAGAAGCCCGATCTAATAGTTCGTACTTCCTTGACCGTCCCATTAACAAGCGGCATTTTCAAAAGAACGCCGAAATCTGGAACTCTTACCGCTAAACTTTTGAAAACACCCCGAGATCCGATTGAAGTCTATGCGGATCTTATTCGGAAGGCACAGAAGCGAAACATCAAACTGGATCGCTTCTTTGGCGCGAATGAAGATCGGCCGCGAATAGATGCGTGCACTGTCCGTGAAGCCTTAGACCATGGTCTTGCAGGGTGTCTCAGCTCCAAACGAGTTCTATCCTATTTCCTTCTTTTTTTGTTAGAGGTAAATCAATTTGCTAGACTGTGTTCACTGACATTAGGAAAATCTTGCAGAAGGATTATTTTTCCTTCTCAGTGCGCAAACCTTGGAAAGAATGGGTCAACGGCAATTTGAAGAACTTGCAGAAGCCGCATCGCTCATCCACGACTTGTATCTTCATCCCGCTGGTCTATTACATGTCGAAGCGATCACTCCAACCGTAAAAAAGATTTCCAACGACATCCTATATCGGTGCGTTGCTGAAAGGTCGCCATCGATAACCATGTGTTTCAATGCTGCAAAACGGCAAATCTGGGAAGTGATGGAACAGGTTTTTTCTCACTTTAAAGAGGAACAAGGGCCAGTATTCAGTCTGCTCAACAAGTCATTTGGTAACTTTCTTGCTGAGATTTGTATTAATTTCAGAACCGAGATCCGTCATGTGGGGTCCAACAGCCTTGAATGGGATTGCCAAACGTCTCTTACACCATATTTCGGCTGAATACGGTGCTACCTCACTTACCGAAGCCGCAAAACTCAATCCTGATTCTGGACTTATTGACGTCCTGAGAATGAGTGGTAGAGGCAATATCGGTTTTGAGGCAAAGCGAGGAATTTTGATAGCAAAGCTCGTGATATCATTCTTAAAGGAACACCTCGGGGTTGAGCTCGCAAAACTCCAGCTGTGAGCGATGGATCTCAAATTGTTGGGTTCAAATTCGAAGGGGCAGGTGGCAATGGCAAGCGATAGAATCTTGTAGGATTAATCATTCTAGGCTTTGTATGAAGTCCCAGCAATATCTAAGCTTTCATCCCGATTTGCATTGTGGTGATTTAAGTCCCTTGAATTCAAGAGCAACTTTGAATTACTTATCTGATGGAAAGTTACCGTCCAACTCCAAATTGAGAGCAAGATTTTTGCGCCGACACAAATTTGATTTTTCCCCGTATTTAATCAGACTCACGCGCTGTTTCCTCTGCATCAATCGAGTTCTCACTCCCGTCCACCAGCAAATATGGCTGCCATGAAAGCGCGTCAAATCTCCAAATCGTCTCGATCCGTGAAAAAGAACGTAATGTCGAATGGCGTTACTCCCTTCCAGCAATCTGTCTACAACCTCTGCAGTCAAGTGCCAAAAGGGAAAGTAACAACATATGGACGCATCGCCAAAGCACTCAATAGTTCTCCTCGAGCGGGTATGCTTACTTTTTCCAATGTTCTAACAACTAGTTGGTAATGCCTTGCGTCGAAACCCCTTCGCACCTATCGTTCCGTGCCATCGGGTAATCGCAAATAACCTGTTCATAGGAGGGTTTCAAGGTGTGTGGGATTTGAAGGGGGCCACGGCACCAAAGAAACTTTCGTTGTTGAAGGGCGAGGGTGTGTTGTTTGATAGTCGTGGCGTCATCAAGGATGCAGGATTGATATTTGACGACTTCCAGCTTCAAGCAATAGACGAGGCATAATTATCCTCACGAAGAGGGGGGTGGGGGGTTGACCTGTCCTGTTTGCTCTTCATAAAATGCCTCTGTGCCTGATAGTTGGACGTTTCAGGATCATGTCACAGAAGGGCCGTCGGTTGGAGGGAAATAGGAATCTTCATTGTGTCGGAACACAATTATGGAAAAGGGGGAAAACGAATTCGAGACAAGTGGCCGAGTCTCATCTCACCCAATTTGCTGACCACAGGGGCACGGGAATCCCGTGTGCATTTCATGCCTCCCTGACCGCAAACGTGTCTCATGTCGTATGGACTGCGTAGTTTTGTGAGAGTCTCAAGTTATTTTTGTACAAGAATTTTGAATGTTTGAATTATATGTCATCTATGCTACCAGTGCTGGCTCTGCCAACATAAGATCACTTCTTTGCACCCTATGATCGCACGACTTCCACAAAGTCCTCCCACTTAAATGTCCCCCAAGAACAAAAGATTCTTCATAAATCTCGGTAAATTTGCAAAATGAACGAAACGAAGTTGAAATCCTAATGCGTGCTTCGAGTAGATACTGCTCAGATCTTCCTCCTATTCCTTCCATCCTACACACCCGTAGCAACGACTATCCTGTGGGTCGGCTTCAGCTTCAGGAGAAGGCGCAGCTTCACTAGTATTGTCAGAGAGTTAGGGTGTGGAGAGGTACGCTTCGGGATTAGCTATCGGAGCGGCATAAGCGACTGCTACTAAAGACAGGAGAACGAAAGCCAAGAATCGCATTTGAGATTGAATAAGTTGGAAAGGCTTTTTAAGGAGAGGTTTGGGTAGACTTTGAGAGTTAGATGAAGGAATGAAGGAATGGAGCGAGGTAGTTTGGAGGGAGGGAAACGCTGATCGAGGGATTTTTATATGCATCTCACGGCAGTTCTATAGATCATCGAATTCGGCAATCGAGATTTTGAGCCGAAGGGTTGCATTTCTTTATTTGCCATGACGGTCCATTTTCAACGCCCAGGAAACTAAGGAGAAACTAAGGAGAAAGGCGCAAATGGACTCCTGAGCCATTTCCTTCATTAGCAGTGACACAACTCAACCTTATGTCGGCCTCGGGCAAATTAATTTTGAGTTCTGCTATCAGTGCGTTAGCCGGCGCCTGCGCACGTGCGCCGTGATGTGGCGCCCAACGTCCTTTGTAATCGGTTCAACAAAGTTTCGATAAACAAAGCGACTCATTTATTTTCCTTCCTTGCCCTTCTTTCACGAGCCTAATATGAAGCTATAGTTCGCTCTATCCGGAGAGAAATCGGCGATCGGCGAGACCAAAAGTTTTCGCCTCGATTTTAGTCTGCCACGCAAGTCAGATCAGATGTGCTCGAGCACAAAGGGCGATCTCTCCACTGGGAGCCAATATGCCCCAGTAGCAGACAAATGCTGGAAGGAAGTTTGAGTGAACTCTTCGTCCAGGGAAAAATCAAGTCATTTGCCGATATCACGTTTTAACCAATCGCGAGGGCCTCGTAGGAGAGCGAAAACTATTTCACGACAAAGCGACCGGTTAGCACAGCTCGTCTTCATCCCTTTGAGCGAAAAGACACCTTCAGCCAACGATAATCCTTCAGCGAAATGAAATTACTTATAGTAATCTCAGAAACTCCTCTCTAATTATGCACCTCAAACTCAAATCTATCAACCAATAATCAATATTGCATTGAATTCAACCCATCGAAGCAGTGTATGAAACAATAAAGATGCGCAAATTCTCATATCCCCTCCGCTTGCCGAACAAACTCTACGCTTTCGCTGCATCTGCCTCGCTATGGCTACTTGCACTCCTCACGATGGGATTCGCAATGGGAAGTGTATTCTTGTTTTTCTTGGATTGCATAGACTTGGCAATCGCGTAGACTATACCAGCTGCGAAGCCTATCTTATTAACATTGGTCGGAATCGGGGTTACCAATCATGACGGCTGTGACGGAGAAGAAGGTTACCGGTGCATCGAAGAAGATCATGCCGGATACTGCGACAGGTAACTTATTGAGCGCGCCAGCCATACTAAATATTAGAAGGTGAAATGTATTAGGGAATACGAATAGGTGGTGGAGGACGTGACTCTAATGCACCAGGCAGTACAATAGCTGATGAAAACAGAGGAGAATCCAGATACTAGAATAGCAAAGATGAGACGGTTTCGAGAATCAGCGGGGCTAGGATTAGTGGTGAATACACTTTTAGCGGGATACAAGTTCTTGATCAAATTATCTGCGCCCCAGTCTTCAAATGTGAATGATGCAGCAACAAGAATGGGAATGCTCAAAAGATTGTTGTAAAACATGGCTGTGGTCAGCTTACGACCCGGAAAAGTAATGAAAGGGATCGAATGGGAGGAATGGTACTATCGAAATCGGAAAATTGAGTGATTTTAATGCGTTTTCGCATGGACAAAACAAACGTCGCACTGGAGAGACAATTTGTCAACATCCAAATATAGCCAGCATTGAGATGTCCAAGCTCAGTAGAGGCAGCAGTGATACCAGTGACACTGTTGATGGCGGCGCTGATGTCGGCCCAGGCTGAGACCACAGACGACAAGACCATCAATCCAAAAGAAAGCAGAGCTATTCCGGTGACAGATCCACCAAACCAGAGGACTTCGCCGTATGCAATGAGGATGATCGTCAGATTTTTGAAGATTGTGTAGGTTGGGATTGAGATGTATTGGAGTGCTCGCGCGGACGTGAAGATCATGAGGACAAGAAGGAAAGAAATTGGAGACCCTTAATCCAAAGTGAGCTACTTGAAAGAAAAGAGGGAAGGTTACATTTCTTAGCTTCATCAGCATTGAAGTCTCGGTATGAGATGATTTTTAAACGCTTTGCGATAAGTAAACTGAGTAGACAGACTCCGTTCTGCATTGCCAAGAGCATCACTATGCCGCAGTTAGAAGTTTGCCATGAATATAGAGAGGATACAATGAAGATTGAACTCGGCTCCCTAAACAAGACAGTTAGCAGAGATACTTGAAAGAGAAGGAAATTACAGAGAAGACATATTTGTTTGTAATTGTCATTGCCATGTTTGCCAAGCAATAGGATGCAATGCTGGCAACTCCTTGAGTCGCTGGAGAATTCCATGATATTGAGGAACCGAAGGATTGTTGAGATGATTTGATGCTATTACGAGACATTGGTCTTTCTTCTTCTGCTTCAAATTTGCCTTTCTCTGAGGACATGTTCTTCCACTTGGTGAAAGAAAATAAGTTTTGAGGTGATTGTTGGCCCTCGTGTCGAAACTTTGAATTTTTTGAAGCAAAAGGGGGCCAGATAAATTTAAGAGGCACATTACGTAAAGTCGCCGGTGCTGCCAATTACGCCACCGTAATCCCCGATACGAATCGCTACGGATCCAGACCTCAAAGCCTGAGCGAGCTGGAATACGCGCAATTATTAAAACGATGATAAAGTAGATTGTATGTGCTCGAGCTGCCGGACCTAATTTGTGGTCCACCTCACTTTACAAATTCGTACCCGAATTGAATTCCTGGATCTCAAGATCAAGCACTCCGCACGACGTTCATTTAACTAACACTTCAGATTTTACCGCTCAACAACCCAGATCAAACCAAAGGACATTAGATAGACGAGAAGGAGACCAGATCGCCCGAGTTCGGTGGAAATGATGGAAGGACTTAACTTCACATGACTTCAAGAGCATGTAGCGGACGCTACGAATATATGTAATGTGTTATATCAGTGACCTGTTCACTCTATCTCTTCTTTAAGGTGACCTAACCAACTTGCAGGAGCCTATCAGTCCACTTCACTGAAATGCATTCTCTATTCCCTCAACTTCATATTATCCATAGTTCATACTTGACTGGGCAAATTTGCCTTCGGAGGCATGGTTTGTTGACTATTGGCGGGTCTTCGTACAGGCGAAGAATCCGCCAATCTCGGGAAACTCTCGAGAGCCTGCTTCCATGCGTCAATCGACCGATTTGTATGATTCTTCATGAACTGTCCGACCGCCTGCGATTTTGCTTCTGCTTCTCTAGCAACCATTTTCCGAAACTCTGAGTCGGGCGCCAAATCCGCCAAATCATCAAAATAAAAGAACAGAAATTGTAGATCTGTTCGATACCAGTCCACGTAGCTAAGTAGTTCTTCATAGGTCCATCGTTTGTTGGGTTCTCCACCATCCAGCCAGAAAAGATCTCGTCGCAACCAACTTTCGTATAGTTTTAGTGATGGCAGGATATAAAGTACTCCCACATTGAGATTCTCGAAAAGTGACATGGTGTTGACTTGATAGGGAATATGAACTACTGTAGTCGCCGTCGAGTCAATGCTAGAGGACCTCCATACGCTCTCGGAATAACGTGGGGAGGGGGAATGCCGGCCTCCTGCATGAGCTGAACGAAGCGCATTTCATGGTCCCGTCCCACCACCAGCAATTCTTGTTGGTCGATAGCACTCCAATCCAGTTCCGACTCTTTCAATAGTTCTGAGGCAGTATCGTCCAAAGCTCCGGTTGAGGGAGAGTAAGCATAAACATGCACATCCGCATGTCTCGTTGCAACGGCATATCGTTGCTCATAAAGGTTGTTCACAGTAACCCTCACGTTGGGCCATTTTGATGCTGTCGCCACCAATTGTGCGTACTCATTCTCTCCCGGAACCCCAAAATCGAATCTGTTGGTTATGTACAATATGATGTTTGTTTTACATGCCGCTGTCAGGTATGGACGTGAATAGGCTGTTATATCCCCCACAACGATGAAGTCGTATTGGGAAGAATCACAATGATCCCGATTAGAAGGCCACCATTCCCGAGCTTTCTCATCAGTCACTTGGTAATCTGCTAGACCGCCAACACCGCGGGTATGATTGTATGTCGCCTTCAAATTGAGAGGCGACAAGATCTTTTCGAAGACGGCATGGCCTTCGTTTTCGACGCCCGGGTCGTAATTGAGAAAAAGGACTTTGATGTCTTTAGGGTGTCTGGGATCTAGAAGACGGGGAGCACGTTCGAAGCTGAGTGGGTAAGGATATTCCATCCGGGATTGATGGACCAACATGAGTTCTGAGTCGTCGATTGAAGGCTCGGAGAACGAAGAAGTGTGCACCCGATCTGCCGCATCGTTGACTGGTCGGTTGGGAAGCTCTGGCGGAATAGTTGGCTAGTCTTCGATATCAGGTGCCGAAACTCCGTGGAACGGATCGGTCTGACCACCTAGGTAATCTTGTTGAAAGTTTGGCAGTGGCAAATTGTCCACAGGGGAGAATTTGGTGTTGAAGAGATTGATGGCGTTCAGGAAGATGCATATTGTGATGATTAGGAATACCGCAATGAACCGAGATTTGGGTGTACTCCCAAGAATGGTCGACTGCATGTTGCAAGAGCGAGGTTCGGCGGTATCTGGCGAAGACGAACTTGGCTCAACAGGAGCAGGTCGAAAGGAACATGAAGGAAGGACGGTAATTCCATTTTTCTTTTCTACTGGTCAGAATTTATGTGGTGGGTTCCTTGCCTAACTAACCGGCGAGATGAGACCCGCGGTGCGAGTGGCTATTCTCGATTTCCGTTCTGGCTCTCTTTGGGGTGTCCTCGCCCTCACTGGAGCGTCAGACACCGTTGATTGAGTAACTTCATTGTACCCATTGGCCGGATAATAGCCGGGCCGAGAAGGCTGGCGATCAGAACTGCACAACGCCAATTTTGAGGGACCGCGAATCTGATTCAAAATACGACGACAGATGAAGTGGATGCTTTCTAGCAAAGATGAGATATGTAAAAGAAAATAGTAGAAAAACCTCTAACATTTTCCAATTTTAGATTGAAAGTTCTTAAGTTACCCCAGATAATGATCACTCCTCGAAAACCCGAATCACATGACTTACAACGCCCGGCCTGCTAGATTGGGTGTTCAAAAGGTAATGTAGATACCGATATCTTCATCCTTGAAGAGGTGATGTTACCAGTCCACATCAGAATGAAGCGAATTGCAGATTAAATAAAACTGGTCTTCCACTTTTCACTCAATGATCTCAATCAAAACATCCATACAGCTCATTCGAAGTTAATGGGAGGTGGCTTTTATTTTAGTTTGATGAATCCCAGCAGTTCTCAATTGTTGATTGCAGGTTTGTCGATTGAAGGAAGGCGAACAGGATCTATGTCGTGAACTGTGAGGTCGAGGTCTTCAGGTTGTGGCTCCTCAACAGAGGGATCATGGATCTCATAGTAAAGCGGACGATCATGTTCTGGTACCCCTCCGCGGTTTGTCTCGTTAAAACGACCGGCATCCTGCCGAAGCTTCGGCAGGGGCAAATCGTGCAGCCGTCGTAGTTCCGTGTTGAAGAGATGGTGTTTGTTCAGATAGAAGCATAACGCGCAGACCAAGAACAGGGCAATATACCGAGATTTTCGTGCATTCCCCATTATCCACTGCACGCTCGCTCGCGCCATGTGTTTATGAAGAGAGGGGTTGAGGATGAAGGAAGCAGAACTGTTTAAAAGGAACCAGGAACGGCGAACAAAATGATAAAAATTGTGAATATGACAAAAACATATATATATTTATGAATGTGAATATTTGAAATATTTACCAACGGTTGGTTCTTTATTTACTTTGCGCATTGACCGCATTACCGAAGAAATTTGTTTATATAAATAATTGGATGCTAATTTGCATTTTAATATGGCTGGGGTCCTCCATGCCGTGAAAAAGGGGCAGGCCGCTTGATTCATCAATCAATGATATTCCGGCCATTAGCCAAACTACTTTTCGTCATCGGTCCTTGTCATTTGGAAAACAGTCGAAAACTTCGAAACCATTCCTGTGCAATGTTTTGCTGAGAGGATCCGTCCGCAATACCAAATGGTTCTCCCGCATAACAGGTCTCCTATCAATAGATTAGATCTACGCTCAAAGTCCGGGAGTCCAACGCACCAACATCAATGAATATTTCGAGGGATTGTTAAGGTGTGTCCACGAATGTCATAATGGCATCTATAACGTTCGTGATCATAGCAGAACCTTGCATGATGACTAGTCCTCGTCTCTCATCAAATACTCGAAAATTAAATCCTCACACATTTCATGACCTTGCAGCATGTCCTCCACCCCTACCTGGACAAAGTGACTGCTATTGTCTCCCCATCCGAATGAAAGAATCAGAGAATCGTCGAGATAACCTGTAGCAAGTTCGCGAGATGAAAGAGTTGCGGGCTGTTTGCGAAAATTCATGGAGACCGTATAGATGCGTTCTGTCGTTGGAATGCCCACTTATTAGCAATCGACGAGAGGGATGTACAATAAAGCATCGGTTTGGAGATACTAATATAATTGAACGGCAAAGAATAATTTAATGTGACCACTCTTGTTTCATAGTATCTCGCGTCTGATATCATATGTTGAGCATGGATAACGCCAATGTAGACATGATTATTGGGATCATCTGCATCGCATGAATCGTCGTCGGATCGACAGAGTACCACGTCGAGAAAAGGGGTGGATTGGTGAATACGAGGCTTGGGAGTGCCTTTGAGAGCGATGGTAATACAGTTTTCCTCGTTTCGTGGATGACTTATAACCTTTTCCATGCCGTTATTGATCTTGTAGATGGTCTGCGGGATGAGATGGACATGAACAAACACATCGCCACCTCTGGTAGTGAAGATAGCCCAGTTCTTGTGAATACCATCTTGCCCACGGTAAGCGATCGGCAATGACTGAGGAAAGCGAATGGGAGCAGGGTCACTAGTGTCCGAAAGGATCTCTCGAATGACAGGATACACGCTGCGAAGATCGACCAGATAAAAGTGTCGGCAAAGATCGGAATCTTCTGGAGAGACTGAGTTGTATATCATCAAAGGTTCGCCCAAATGAGACCATATCAGACGTGGATCCTCCGGTCCCTGAATATTGCTCGTCTGTCCATCGCGGTCTTGTTCGCATTTTGGAAAGTATGTCGCGTTCGAATGGATCAGATGCATTCGTTCAACAGAATGAGACCGTATCCTAGGAGACAGTTTAGGAGCGATCCGACGTTGAGCATCAGATGAAAGATGCAAAAGACTAGCGACTACATGTCTTGGCTGAACGTAAATACCATCTATCCATTGCCATTTGTATTCTTCGCGTGCGACAACTACAAAAGTTGCATTCATTCGCTCTCCTGCATAAGGTAAAGTCAGAAGTGAAGGATTAAAAGCTTTAAGATCCTGAAATTCGATAGTGTGAAATCGGCCCCAGTAGTCGAGCTGCGAATAGATCGGAATGATTGGAGAATTCGGTCTGGAAGTGGCTTTGAGAATGTCCGAGATTCTATCTGCTGACGCTGGGTTGGGGGAGATGAACGAATGGAACACCATTCGGGCAAATTGAAGTATGGCAAAGGCCACAGCCAGCCGTTTACCGAATTGGAACAATCTGGTTGTGAGCGTTGACCTCTTGAATTAAGTACTTTGAGGTGGTCGGTCCGTGCACATAACTCGATGCAGAATTGTCCCCCACTGCAGCCGGCATCGCTGTAAATCTCTGTTATACTAGAGGACGGTCCTGTGATTTCCATGCCAACGGTCCTCCTGATTATGGGCGAGGACCCGCTCCTGTCATAACACTTGAGAATTGCCTGAAGAAAATGAGGCAGAAGTTAGGAAATGGATTTGGAAATCAGCGAATTACCTAGGTGGCAAGGTCACCGCCGATCCTATCAAGATCTACCTCGCAAAACGTGTCAACAGAAATTAGATATCTCAACATATATAATATGATATGGATGAATTCGTTCTTGCACCGAAATGCCCATGCAACCCTAAACGCCAACAAATGCTGTAATCCGACGTCTAATTCATTTTGATGAAATTCACAGTCTTCCGTATATTAACTTCTTCGGCATCCACCACCCCTTCCTGAAGCCTGAGTTATTAACAAAAAACATGCAGAAGAGACGACCTCAGAATTTGGCATTCCTTCTTCTTCGCGATTTCCTCGAGTGATACTCGATAGGGTTTGAGTATGGAGTCCGCAATATCTTTCTTTTGTCTAAGATCACCATACACGTACTGCTTGATAGCCTGCGAAGGTTTATGAGAGGGATCAAAAATCAAAAGATTGATCTTCCCAGATTTGAGATGTTCGATCCCAACAATGGTACGGCTGTGTCCGGAATGTTGAAAATAAAGAGGTGCAAGATCCGTAATTTTGCAGGAAGGAAAGGCGTTTGTGGACTGAGGAGCCGGGCATTTAAAGTATTCTTGAACATATTTGATGAGAGAGCCGGAAAATGGAGGTTTACGAAAGTCGAAATCATGGACCAGGCATCTTATCATTAGGTCTGTATAGTTCCAAGGTCAGATACCTGAACTTTGCAAACGTCAGCAATGTGTAAATCTCGGTAGTCCCAATCCATTTTCGGGTATTTACTACCATGAGCTCAATATACCAAAAGCGCTCACCGAGAGAGCGTCGCAGTTGGGCTGCACCAGCTTCATCTATACCTGCCACATTGTCAGATCACGACAGGCTTAGCAGGATTACCTCCTTTCCACCCATTTTCAATCGTCTGCTGCATTTCGCGAATCGATGGTAGGTTCTCGCCAAAGTTGCTTTTGAATTCTGCTTGAAAGGTTTCTCTGATAAATGACAGTAACATCTGAGCATTGTGATAGCCACAGCCCCAGCCAAAAGTCTTAAAGTCGGAGGAAATATGGGATGCTCTCGGGCTACAAAGGGCCGACGCAGCAGAAAGTGGACTGGCATCGAGAGCCTTTTTAAGAGCCAAGATGAGTCCTTTACTATAAGCAGGGCTTGGAATTTCGAGAGTCAATTAGAAGTGAAGCATACCTGGTGTTTGATTCGGTAGAAGACTATTGCGAACCGGCGTAAGATTAGGACCGAGAATCATTTGTCGTGACGTCGTGGCCTGAGGCTCCTCAAAATTTCTAAATTCACTGATCTTTTCTTCTTCGGCTTGACTCTCAACGCCCACTTCTCTCTTCTTCTAGCTTCAGCGTAAATCGAATAGTGCGCTACTGACCTGGAGATTACGGAAAGATGCCTCCTCCTCCTCCATCCGAAACCGTGTGTTCAAATCGCGGGCTACTTCATAGTCATGCTCTTCAAAGAGACTCGCATTTTGTGTAATGCTGTCAACTCCATTTCCATCACTGTGGTCCGCTAGTGCATGCGCTAAAATTTCATCTTCCAGCACGAGACTGCGATTTTGTTCAAATTCCTCAGCTGCCAAACGTTCGGCGAGATGGCGATCTTGGTGTAACTCGAACTCATCATCGGGAACGAATTCGAGGCAATGAGGTTCTTCGCAGCGCCTGACCATATGAAGTCCAGGGCTTAACGAGAAGCTGGGTCTCTAAACTGACAGGTTGGCGTTGATGTTGACGTTGTTGTCAGTAGAATCAGCAGTTTCAATTTCAATTTCGGCATTAGATAAGTATCTAAATACAACCAGTACATCTAACTAAAGTCAACTGCAGAGTTGAACTCCGTCGTTTTCCTGCTATTTTGTCAAATAGTACAAAAATTATTAGAGTGTATTCTCTTCAAAGTAGCATACAAGAAGACTTATCCTACATGACAACTCACTTTGAGATCCATGACAGCCGCAACAAATTTCCCAAAAAGTAATATTGATGATTTTCGCAAACTGGGAATCATTAATGACAGCCAGCGAGCCGTAAATACAAAAATTCCAAACCACCTCTTGAGATACAATACCAATATTGTTTTAGGCAACCGTTTCCATCGAGTTGCTTTGATAAGGCGCAATCTAGCTCGAACCTAGAGATAATTCAATCAGTTGAGCATTCCACAGTAGAGGACGGCGGCAGTAGCATTAGAACGGGTCGACAGCCAGTGGATTCGTACACATCACCTCGCTGTGTCCATTGTCGTGACCCATGTTCACTGGACGACAACAGGGGAAATGAGCTTGAAACACCACATAATTCTCTGCGATTCAGCAAAGACGGTCGTTTTCCCGGCGTACCGTGGATTTGAATATTGGTATGCAAACATTCATGATCTAATGAACCAGATTTTCTTTCCCACCATAGTTGATTTTGCGTCGCCCACAAATCCTCACTTGCATCAATCACCATCTTCCGAGACGATCCCTCACAATAACTATGGTGACCAATAATCTCCACCTTCTTCAGCTTCAGCATCCCAAACACCGGCTTGTTTCCATGTCCTTTGTGAACAGGAGTTTGAAATAATTGATGGCAGACGCTGGCACGGGGGGTATCATCAGGATTGTCGGAAGGAGGAAAGGAGAGAGTGAGGTATTCAAGAGACTGGCAATTGTCCCGGATGGTTGTACATAGATGAACGTTAGGCGTGTCCAGATCGTCAGCAAAATGGTACGAAAAGTCGAGATGCAGCGAGGTCAAAGTGGGTCCGAGACGTCCAATAATGAGATGAGCATCTAGAATTAGTGTGAAATAAGCGAAAGAAGCAAAAAAATACCAGCCATCGATAACCGTCGAGGGACCTTGCGTATCATGGTGAGGTCGCTGAAAGGGATCTGCATTGCGAGGTTGTAGAGAATGATGTCGCTTCCCATAGGTAACCATTTCTCGAGCATGACCTTCTTCAGTCGAGAACCATACCAGTCGGAAGCCGATAAAGGCGACGATCCAATCAGGCAGTCCAGAGTTCCAAGCCCTTCCGATTCGCTCACTATAAGGTACTCTAGATTCACGAAGGCAGACAGACATGTTTGCGCTTGCTTCAGATTCCGAACAGGTTCATAGCAATAGGTATTGTTGACATCGTCGTATAAACTTAGACAACGGATCGAGGCGAAGCAGGATGGGCATGCCTGTTTCCCACTCAGCACATTGGAAGAGAAAAGCTGAGAATGTATGCCAGGAAGGTGTATATGTAAAGATACCAGGCCAGGCATAACTTCTAGTAGCCTTCCCAGCGTTCCAGCGTCAACCCATTTCTTCGCAGACTCAGTCGTGTTCCAAGTGAAATTAGGAGCGTTGTCTCTGTGATAGCGGCCCAACTTATCGCCTAGAAATAGATGCCGAACCAATGCACCATGACCGCTTCCTTCATCCACCGCACTTATGACTGCCTCGGCCTGTGCTTGCGAGGCAATATGAAGGTATTTATATGATAGTCTCTTGACAACAGACTCCACAAATCGAGCAGTTCGTTTGAGCGCTGCAAGTTGACGGTTCCGTTGGTGTATTCTATCAATACAATCGGAGGCGCTATTAAGAGTGGAAACAGTTTCTGGAGAGAAGTCGTCCCAAACGACGAGACTGAATATCAACTCATCAATCTCCAGGGGAAGAGAGGACAGGGGCATCTCTTCTCTCAACTCAAACGGGCGAAAATGGACGGCGGGGTCTGGTGGGAGAACGTTTATCTCTGGCGGTGAACTATTCGGGTCTTTTTGCTTGGCAGTCGGGCACGGCCTGTGGGAGGTTGCCTAGAGCAGAGCACATACATAATCAAAGACCAGGGAACTGAAAGGGGGCTCGGACTCCATAAAGTTTCGGCGAACAATCAGGTCCGTCGATTTAGCCTTTTTCAATTCTTTGTTTACATAATAAAGTGTCTACTCCCTCCTTTTTGCCCATATGCACTTTTAATTTGCTGCTGTCACGGCGTCTGATATCTCGATGCTCGACGATCATTTTTGTATGCACGGATATGAATTCTGGTACACTTTTTCGGTAGTCATAAGGTTCCAGGTCCCGATTCCTGCAACCACACATGCGTCTTGTGCATGGCTGCCGAACAAACGAGTCATCCAATCAAAGCGGAAATCACATTACCCTCCAAGAGCCACTACCTGAGAGCCTAGCCTCAATCTAAGCCACGAAATTCAGTCTCCTTTCTTTCTGCTAGACTGTTAATCTCTCTCTCGGTATAACAAATCGCCAAGCCACAGCCCCGTGAGATTACGGCACAATAGATTCCCGTCCATACATATGCAAATGCATCTCGAAGCAACAAAAAAGAAATACCTTCCCCCATCCAACGCCATCGTAAGACTACACCTAGCACTACTCTAGTACCTTTCGCAAATCGTTCCACTTCCTCGTCAAAGTCTCGTGATTTTGATGAACCTATAACATATGAGCACAGGGGTACCGTTGCCACTGTCATTACCTGAGCAAATTGAAGCTTCGTCTCCACTAGGTCACGTTCCAGAGATGCCACTTGCTCTTCTAGTTCGCGGTTCATGCTCATTACTTCCAAATTTCGCTCCATGATTCGATCCATCTCTTCCTTCAATTTCCCTTCAACTTCAGCTGGCTGAGCTTCGACAACGGCCTTAAGTTGTGCGACCTCTTCTTTAAGAGCCTCATTTTCGTCAGCCAGTTTGGCATTCTCCATTTTTCCTTGCACCATAGCATTGGCGAGCTCAATATGCTCCCGATTCAACTCGGCTAAAGATTGCTCCAATCGCTTGACTTGTAAAGTGAGCGAGCCGTTGTTCGATTTCAAAGTTTCAAGCTCTGCCACACGTTGTTGTTCAGAACGGTGATGTTCGTCGTAATCCCTCGAATATTTCTGTAATTGCAAAGGCGTAAGTTTAATTCCATAAGCATCATTAACGAAATCATTCGTCCGATACAAATTATCAGATCCGCGACTAAGTATGGATGGTGAGACTGACCTCCCATTATTCAGCTACGGTAACATTAGTAACGCGTATCTACCATGTAGATACCTTGTAGACATCAAATAACCCGGTTTGAAGAAAGTCGAGGCATTTTTCAAATTCCAGCTCCAGTAGGGTCTCGGCGTTTCTCTTCATAAGAGCAACCCCGAACCGAAGAATTGCTTCCAGGCCTTCAGATATCACTACATCGAATATTCGTACAACCATGGAGAGAGGGAACTTGTAGGCAAAAAGAGTGAGGAACCACTGAGATGCATACATATGACTTCGAACACCTTGGCGAGCGAGGTGGACGTGAACCGCGGGGAGATGTTCCTCGATTAGGCGGTCATATTGATACAGACGAAGGTGGAGACCAGGCATTTCCGGCAGAAACAGTTGACGGAGATGATATCCCTTCATCAGTCGAACGAGGAGGCAGAACGCTTCCTCCTCCGGCATCTGACATTAGAACAGAATTCAGACGGGAAAACGTTAAGCAGTAACGGTCCAACGATAAATGCCATGCCTTGCATATAGTTTACCTCTGGATCGTAAAGACTATAGGCCTTACAAACATTAAATAAACTCTCCTGTCCATTTGGCCCGTCTTTAGATCGAAAGTAATCTTGCTTGGGAAATGTTCGATTGATGTCCTTTCTGATGAGCTTCTCTTGTGGAGATGAAGTAGTGAGTAGGACATTCGTATACACTTGTTCTAGGTCCGGATTTTTTGAAGCCGAAAGGATTTGCCAAATGGTTCCACGAAGAGGAGCAGGAATTCCAGACAACAATGCTCTCTGTAAATCTAAGGGAGAAGTTGCTGCTAGCGTCTGTGGAGAAAGTACCAACCTGTTCCACAATTCTGAAGTTAGGCGCACATCAGCGAGATAGTACCCCAGTCGATTTCATCTTCTTCGCCTTCCGTGGGCCGATGTTCTTTCTGTATTCTCTCAAAAGATTTACGCAATTCCTCGTTACCCATGGCGAACTCTTCCTTGACTTTCTCGTCTCCCTCTTTTATCACTTTGGATTGCTCCTCCAGTCTAGCGATTAAAAGTTCGATATTCGGTAAAGCCGCTGGAGCAAAGTTTACGCTGGCTACACTTGACCTTGGAGGTAACGGTGGAGCAGGCGGCGACTTGGATGATGTTGAACCTGATCGCAACCAACCAAACGGCCCTCGACGTGGTGGCAAAGTTGGTGCGGTGGAGGGGGCTTGAATAGGAGGAGTAGATACACCGGACGATGCAGAGGATATTGATCCACGTTTACGTGGTGGGAGTTCCGGAGGAACGATTGTCGCCGGAGTCAAAGAATTATGTGCAACGATAGTTGGTGTCGCGTCTGTCGCAGTCGCAGTATCCGACGATCTTCGGCTGCCGTTTTCATAAACGATATCGTCTAGGGATATTTCTGTCAAGGGTTCGTTGCCATCGGACGACAGCGTTTGTTGGTATCTCAGAGGAGACTTTTCGCGTCGAATTCCCCCACTGGGCGACTCTTTGGTATTGCCTTCTCCGTCGACAGGGTCAGCAGGCTCGGATGCCGGAGTAACAGTGTTTGAAGTGGCATCGACGAAATCGTCCATCTCCTCCACATGTCAGACTAACAACAAAAGCGTATCATACCTTGTGAGACGAATTTCGACTCGACGGCCGGCTTCCTCTATCCTTGGAATTCGTGTAATCGGTAACCGCAATTTCCTCGTCCGTGCCATGATCGTGTGACATGATGGGATGGACTAGTTACAATGATGAATTACGTGCCTCGATAGATGTTGATGGCCCAGCGAAGACACCAACACAGAGACCAGTCTCGAATTGGATGCCTCCGGCAGCTGAAGGAGATATTTGAGAGTCGAAAAAGAAAAGAGAAAAGGAAGCAAATAGAGATGCTGATGAGGAAAGAAGGTGATGAAAGATAATGACAAATAGTCTGTTGGCCCAAAAGACAGCCTGGGCTTCCCCTACTGGCTTGAGAGATGTCAATAAGACGTCAAAATTTCTGTTGTTGGTTTCCGAGGTGGAGCGAAAGTCGACAGCAAGCTCTTCATTTTGCAAATTTGCAGGACTGAAGGCCTCCTGATCCGGAATGATTTTCGTGATAAATTGAGGGGCCGAGCTCGCAATTTAGCGACTCATTTCTCTTTTCGCCGGTGCACCGAAGAGCTATAGTATGACTAGACAAGTAAGATCAGCTGGCGTGCAGCTTTGATCGAATTTTACCTGCTGTGTCCGGACCGGCTTTTCAATTCACAAAGCATGCAGTCACCATCCGCGAAGTAATACCTGTATCGATCATGATTGGACTAATAAGTTGTGTTTGGTCGAAGGCATTCGCGCGTCTTTATTACAACTTTGCGAATCGTCCGGGCGCTGCTACTATGTCAATTGCAAAGCTGTGCTAGCAGCACGGTATAGCAGCAGCTGCAGAAGTCCGAGTCGTATTGATCAATCTCCTCGCGGGTGCTTCCGCTGCTCAATTATAGGAAACGCAGTACTTCGGCGTCAGTTTGCAACCACTTTATCTCGGCCCGGCTTCAATCAAGTAATATTGCAATTGCTCCATCATCTTCAGCTGTGAAATCAATTCCCAATCAGTTTCTGCATCTCGAGTGGTTAATTGACTCGTTGCAGCTGTGGACGGCCGACAAATTCGAATATGGGGAACGAAATTCTATTTATGGTTTTGTCTTTCTTACAACAATGCAATCAACAGTTGCGATCGGGGAAGCTCCAGCAGCTGCCGTGATGCTTTAAGCGACTGAAGCCTGTGTGCTGGACAATTTGAACAGCACTAGCTTCAGCTGATTACTTGCCAGTGAATGCATGGTATCACAGTATGTCTGCTGCAGCTTGCACTTCATGAGCGAAGGACACCTTGAACCTGGCCTAGCTGGCCGCCGTTCTTATGCATATTTATGGAACCTTTCTTCCTGCGGCCGCTAAAGTGCATCCGGAACGTAGGCATGCAGTATATAACTGACCAAGTACAGCACAGCTAGCAAGTCAATTGCAAATGGAGTCTGCTGGCAGCTACATGTTGCATACTTAAGTTAGAAGCTTATAGGAACCCGCATTTCACTTTCCAGTCTCTGCGACATGCATCGCTATGAGCCATCAGTTCCCGTTGGTCCCGTTGCATACAAAAATTGAAGTGTACAGAAGTGTAAAGCTGCAGCTGGAGAAGATGTTGCATGCATATCATACAGTTTAACTGTATCATGAGCTACTATTAGTACTATAATAAAGACTAGTTGCAGCTGCAGCAGCTAGTAGTAATATATTTGTAGTAACTTTCAACTTGTTCGCTGAGATTCTTTTCGGATAGTGCTCGAGCTCATAAGCAGCGGGGTTCAATTAATAGGCTAGCCACTATGTATGCATATATATGCAGGTACGAATGGTTGACTAGCTTCGATATGGATGGCCCTCAATTGCTAACATATACCCACTAGTGGCTACTACCAATCATGCAAGCGAGTCCAGCCGGGCTTAGCTTTAATTTATATATTGGAGCGGCTACCGCTGTAGATTTTGGCTGGTACGCTACTAGCTAGTATATGTCGAGCAGGAAAATGCATAACTTTGCGCTAAATGTGCTGCAGCTGATGCTAGATATGCGTCGCTACTACTAGTATATCATGCATCTATACACAGGGAGGAGGAGGAGCTAAGCTTGGGCAACTTCCCCTTGCTGTACCGGATACGATTGCAAACCTAGCTCGCTACAGGGTGTATACTATTAGAGCCATCTAGGCAAACAGGCACATGTACTGCTACAGCATCATATTGCATAGCACTTCCGAGCGCTGCCACATATGCATATCAATATCATACAGGCATGCTGAAGCAGCGACTGCTGCAGCTGTAATTCTATCTCTAGCTACTAGTACACTTCCAAATTTTGCTTGCATGTCCATGGAGTTCATGTTTCTAATGCGGCAGCTGCGGACACAAACAAATCGCAAAAACGCCGGCCGCGACACTTACCCCGTTCGTATTATGTATATATGTCCGAATCTCATCAATGTCACGTTATCGTCGATGCCGACTTGTTTTTACTACTTCCGCCCATCCTGGAATCCCTTGCCCCCGTCCTCCAACAGGGCGACCAACCGAAACGTCTTCCATCCCGATCGTATCACGTAGCCATTCATGACCTACCATTCCGCCGGCATCAGCTCGTCTGGATGGCACGATTTCAAGCATCTTCAGCATAAAATCGGCCTCCACTGCAAAGTCAGGACGGTCGTACTTTTCCTTGAGAACTGCCGGTAGGCCCCAATACGTCAATCTGTGGATATTCCGCAGTTGCCCTGACCGTTAAATCGTTCCATGTATAAAGAATAGTAGTACCTCGGCTGTTAAAGATCTCGTTTGCGTACATGCCTGACTTGATAAACTGAGTCGGAAAGTCTCCCAATAATTCTATCATCTGAGCGATATGATCCTCGTCTTTTCGATAGGTACGAGACTCCTTGGGGTCAAAGAGATATTCGCCAGTGAGAAGTTCGAATACCTTCAATCAGAAAAATTGTAAAAACATGGACAATACCATACAAGACATGCTCCACACATCTGCACTGGCACCCCACGGGGCCCCGAGAATAACTTCCGGAGCGCGATACTGGCGCGTTTGGAGATCGTTCGTGAAGTGTTCAGATACCCAACAGGCATTTCCGACATCGATAATTTTGACCTTGATGGCGTGTAACTCTTGGCTAAACCGTTTACGCGATATTGCAAGCTGGGATTTTCTAAGATGGTAATCAAGGGACATGTCTGATAAATCTCTCTCTAAATTATCGGCTGTAGCTTCTCGTACGATCGAAGGACGTGCAGAACCAGGTGGATTGTTCTCGCCCTGACGAGCCATAGTGATCGGTGATTCCGAAGCTTCCCGATTATATGGTCGAGCTAATTCAGTCGAAAAAGATTTTGGCACCACGCTGGCGGGACTTGGAAGAGGTTGACTGCGAGTTACAAAACGCCTGGGTCGCACTCGTTGCTCCAAGTGAGAGGGATATCGCGGCGATTGAGCTGCTTTCCACTGAAGCGGAGTTTCACTTTCCATAGATTCGACATTTGATGTGGTCTCGGCAATCACCTCTTCTGTATTGTCGATGGCAATGAGCACGTTTTCCGGCTTTAAATCTGTGTGGATAACTCCACATTCGCGATGCAAATAATCTAACCCGAGAAGTACCTGTTTCGTAACTTGTTTAACAATATGAACCGGAAGTCCTCGATATTGGTATCGTTTGATAGTCGACAATACTGACTCACCCAGAGCTTCAAAGACCAAACATATGTGAACGCCATTTGGGCCAGTGTGCTCAAAATGGTCAAGGAGAGACACAATATGTTGACGTCCTGGATGAGAGGGATTTGCGGTAGAAATCTTCTCCAGCAGTTTGATTTCATCAAGTGCTGTTTCTTTGTATTGTGTTGCTGACCTAACAACTTTCAAGGCGACATGACGATTTTTCCTGGATGTCAGTGAGAGATGAAACATGAAAGATACAAATTATCTCGTGCAAGCCAAACAGTCGAAAAATGGCCCCAACCCAGCTTTCTCACAACAGTATAGCGCCCGTCTTTATATTCTTGTCCAGGCTCAACAGGATGGTATCCTCCTTTGCAGTAATCTTCGAGGTCCTCCTCTTCCGATGCATTTGAAGCAACCTCGTCACCATCCTGTCTCCAATTTGAGGATCCTGATGTGGGGTAGTTATCATAATTCCACTGCGCTGATGAAGCGTAGGGATGTGAACCAGACATGGTGTCTCGGTTTGTCGGTGGCGCATATGTTGACGTCGGCCTAATGGAATACTGTGAATGTAGATTCGAGGCTTTTTGATGACTTAAAGGTGACGACGGCGAATCCAAATTCACCCTTCTCGAAACATAAGCGCGCGCTTGGATATCTTGCGATTGGGAGACATACCTGCTACGATGATTCACAGAAACATTAGAACTCCCTGAAATACCGACACCGGCCGAACTCGCGTGATTTTTCAGCTGACCATTTTGTTGAGCGACAGTTTGAATCGGCTGCAAGTCGTGTGCTTTTCGTCTCTTCTTGGCAGCCAAAGCAGGCTTATTTCCAGCTCCATTGACCTTATCTTGCCTCTGCTCAGCCATATTTGCGACAAAATGACAGTGAGTAGGAATTCAGTCCACAGAGGACCGATGCGCTTTTGGATCAACCTTCAGGAAGGCTGTCAGAACTGGATTTCGGTGATGGCGGACGACGGCATTTCAAAGAAGGAAAAAGCCAATTTCGAACTGAGCGCTTACTAATTGTCATCCAATCAAATTAAACCAATTCACCGTTTTCAGCCTCCGTCGTCAGATCCCCGCCAAATATCCACAAAACATGAGATTGTTGGAAATATTGTACATCGCTGTTTTGGAAGTCAGTCATCGGAAGAGAGCGATGGAGGGTAATGCACACACACAGCTTAGCGACAGTGCTGCAGTTGAAGGACATTGGCAGGGCAAGGTTACACACCGAACGTCTGATTGACGTCGATTGCTGCCGCTGATCCGACGAAAGCAATCTCGCCATTGCTGTCCATGGACATGGGTGATTCTTGTACAACCACTATAACAGACGGGTCGTGCATGCAATGATGTGAAGCTACGACATAACCGTACTCCATCCTGCCAAGCTCGCGATATTCGTAATTCGATTGGATTTACGAATGAGTTACCGGCTTTAGTGTCTTTGTACTACCATAAGTGTGGTCTCATCAAGAAGCGCAAGCGCAACTACTCTCTTTTCGCGCATTAACTCCGCCGCTGATTGCGCCAGGACTGACCCATCGATCTCTCTCACCAGCTCTAATCGGCCTGGTCGTAAGTGGACCGAAACCATGGGTGGCACAGCGCCCATTGCGTGCCGTTTGCGAATACACCGGGATGCTGATCCACAGCCTCAACTCAACGTATTGTTTGAATATTGTTTGAAACGTGGGCTGAAAATTTTCAAACCTTGTCCGTGAGTCACCTTAAATCCGTGCCTGTCGCGATGACTCGATGAGTTGCGCGAGGCGGAGTCAGTGAACGTGGGCCACATTTACGTCCAATCAACGATAACACCGCTGTTGGGAATCATGAAATCAGGGGAGCGCTGTTTTTATAGCTCTAGAATGGCTAATTCGAGCACCAACGCTATTTGCGCATGAACTGCGATTTTTTGCCCAAAACGATCATCAACTTCGCGGATGCTCCGCTGGGCGGTAGCTCAATTCACTAGCTCTTCAGCGCAGCGAGCGCAGCAAAACTTGTATATAAAGGCATGGGTTTCCCCTCACTTCAGCACATATCCAACTCAACAGCAATCTTCCGAACGAGCACAAACTACTTCCAAAAAATACAAAGTACTTCCAACTGTTAAGTCACTATGAACCAATATCCCCAGCAGCCATATCAACCCGTACAACCGGGGATGAATCCTGTTCAGTATCCTCAATACCCACAAGCTCCCGGACAACCTGTGCTCCAGTATCCAGTCGGCTATCCTAATGGCTACGTCCGTAAGTTCCCAGCTTCGTAGAATATGCTAATAAGCCAGAAAACCCCGGAGCAGTCCAACCTGGACAACCCGTTTATCCCGGTTATCCGAATGGGTACTATCCGAATGGCCAGTAAGGACCATCGAGGCGAATGCAGAATTCCGTTTTCAATGAAAATGTGGTGGATTAGAGAGGTTTAGAATGAGAGGATGTAAGGGGGAAAGAGCAGCAGGGCCATATTATCCATTGTATCAACAGCTATTGAAAAAACACGTTTATGAGTTACTGTTTTCATGTCAGATGCTTGTGAGGAGTTAAGGGGTCAGAAGTTCAGATGGGGTTCATGACATTTACGATTCTAATTTACGTTTACGTTCTATTTTTACCTTATGTTTACAATTTTTTTATTTCTATTTTTATGTAAAACTGAACCTTAAAGAAATTAGCCCCTGAAAATTGGCTTAACAAAAACCATCTGCCATCATTTGCCTAGACGAATTTCATTTTGGAGGAACACAATGATGCGGATAACATCACCTTCACCAGGCAAAGAAAGCCCTGGGTTCAAACAAAGTCCAGCCGGGAGGTACGGCGCAACAAATAGACGGACAATTCCACGAAAATGGATCACTTATGTCCTGGCGTTCGTGGCTGTAGGCTCTATATTTCACTATTTCCCTTCTTTCAGCACCTTAGAGATTTCTCCCAGTACAACAAACCCACTACCGTCGCCTGAAAGACTTCAGATGCCTGAAGAACCGGAGGTTAAAATCTTTCTCGAACATATCTAACTGGAAGAGAATAATTGCACCAGTGAGCAGCACACCATTCATCCAAGTCCTCGACAAGATAGTCGTCGACGCTGCATTGCAATACAATCCTGACTCTCGGCATCTAGACATCGGATATCACGCACAACAAACCTCCATCATGGTGGATTTGATTCGTTTATACCGACAGTTGGATAATTCCACTTCAGCCGGAGAACGCAAGGCCATCAGAGACGCAATTGATACAATGCAACAAATTCTGTATCCATGGATTACAAAGTCTACAAACGGACCACCCCGTTACCGATCTATTCTAGATTTGATGGAGACATGGACCGAAGAAGCTGGAATCGTTGTGACAATCGGGAAGAATGGTGGTTATCGTTGGGGAGTGCACCAACTTGTTCACCTACGCGGAAATTTGAAGTGCACCCTCCCGATCGAAATTTACTACGCCGGAGAAGAAGACCTTCCTCGCGCTTATCGTGAGTTTATTGAAGCGATTTCGGCCACATACCCCGGGCGTATCACACTGATCGATATACTGGACCTATTCCCGGATCCGGATGGGCAAGCTGGACTGCCGGGTGGTTGGGCAATGAGGCCATTTGCTATGCTTGCCAGCTCTTTCAACACCGTCATTTTAGCCGATGCTGATACAGTTTTCCTGCAAGATCCAAGAGTGATCTTGAATGAGCCTTCGATGCGTGAATCTGGGAGCATCTTTTGGCATGACAGGGTCATAAAACCCGCTAAACCTGCAGCATACGATGTGTTGGAAGAGCTTTTGGAACTCTCAAAAGCCAAAGGTATGGAGAGAGTAAAACAGGAGAGCGCGCCGTGGTTTAATCGGCAGACACGGGATGAGCAAGAAAGGTAAAACGCTTAGCTTTTGGTTTTCTAATTGCAGTGGATTACTAGTAATCGATAAGACCCGAAGCTTGGGTGGGATGTTGGAAACGTGTCATCTGAATTCGAAGAATGCGAGAGAACAAGTTGTCTACGAGATCATATCGGCGGGTGATAAAGAGACCTACTGGATCGCTCACGCCCTCACATCCACTTCTTATCATTGGGTTCCGGGCTACCTCGGTGCACTTGGTGTAATCACACGCGACGTAAATACTGGAAAAGAGACTATCTGCACGTCTAATCTCCTGCATGTTCTTGAGTCCACAGGGGAACCATTTTGGTTTAATAGCGGAATTATGGAGTTCAAGTGGTGGAATAATGCAGTCTACATTGACGCACAAGGTTGGATTGGCCATAATGCACAATGGTATGAAGGAGTTACAAAATATTCCCAATCATGTGCCCTGATGCCAAATGGAGAGGAACTGATCACAAGAGTTGAGGGGGAAATGAAGCGAAGGATTCAACAGGCGATTGAGCTTGCCAAAAAGTACGATGCTCTTATGACGCAAGCCGGGTTGATTTCTATTAACGGCTAAGTCGAGGGAGATATCCAGCATAAAGATTGCAAGTGGTATTGGCTATTTAATAACTTGAGATCATGGTATCTTTCATCTGATGTTCATCTATGCCACTCTTGTGAAATTGCAGACTTGTCCTATTTCGGATAACAGTATCGAACAGCATTGTGGTCAAGATTTTATCGCCTGCGATTCACGTTAATTGCTTGTATCACCGCCGATCAGTTGGGGACAACTAAATCGCCGAAGGGAGTTCGGGGACTTGTCCTTCCGACAACTTCCGGAACGCGGGCCATGTTGAATTCATATTGCATAGAAAACAGTCAATGACGTGCGGCAGGCTCCGTTAAAGAGCAAGTCTCGTAAATTATTGCTTCCCCCACTATTCCTGTGCACCACTGATAAGACGAGACGGCGATCTGCACGAGATGGATATCTGTCGGAACCCATCTGCTGCAGCGGATCACAACGAATGGCTCTATTCGCCCATTTTAACCGAGTAAAGTCCCCACTTTCACTATGGCCATTCCGTGTCTGGGACAATTACGCCCACCCGCGAAGTTTAATTCAGAAACGAGGTACGATGCATAACGGGCCGGCTTTTGGTTTTCCCGTACAATTATCAAGGTCCATGTGACTCCAGTTGCGGGTCGACTCTTTCTGGTTATTGGACTGTTGCACAGCTTTCCCCCACGTCGGCCGGTCCAGATTCTCGGAGAGAAGAACATTATAGAAAATCCTTGACGGAAAATTTGAAACAACCAATTTCAAGGAAACTCTTTACCAAGGAAAATTTGAGAAGCGATCCATTTCTTCTTTTTCTTTTCATCACTTCTCAGATCTCACCGATGTCGGCTGCCATCTCAAAGCCGAAACAACTTGAAAAAACACATTGTGTACTGTCGGCGTATAGCCAAGTATCTGTAAGACTGCGGGTAATGTGTTCCGAGAAATTGCTAATTGCGCTGCATGTCTGATGTCACCCGAGAGACGTGCGTGAACACACTCTGAGGGAGACACATATAACGGGGCAGCCCACCTTCCCTCCAACCCGCTATCCTAATCAGTCACAACAATGCCATCTTTGGATTGAAAGGGAGGCGAGGGCTTGGAGTGCTTACTCAAGTGTTTCTGTGGCGTTCGAAAAGATGAGAAACGAGGTGTTAATCGTGCCAGCCGTTTCGCATCAGACAAAATATCTTAAGGACAACAGACGAGGGTGTTCATTGGCGCTCGGTTGGCTCATTTTGTCTGATGCGATGCTGCTGGGCACAATCAACTCATCGTGTCTTCAGAATCGTCAGATCTGCGCGCTAGATATTTCGTTCACTGGGAGATGATCGGTTCATGTCTCTTTCCTGTAGAGTTCAATCAAGCGCGCCCAACTTCGAGCTAATGTCGACGATGTCACTCAATTGAAGTTGAAAAAGAATCTCTCTTGCTTGCACAATGATAAAGCCGTAGTATTCAGACCTTCTATCCTGCCCGGTGAGACCATCTATCCTCACGACAACAATTCTATGCATGCTGCAACCGCCTCTATTATACATCGCCGAATTCCCAAGTATACCTTGGAAATAGATGCTACAAATCCAGCTCTGATAGATGCTACAAGGCCAGCTCTGAGCCAACTCAAATCTAGTCCTCCATAATTACTTCTAGTGAATGCTCATAAGGTCCCTCCTGACTCCAAGAATGACTCCAGTACGTGATAGCATAAGCGCCATGTTCTCTAACCATCAACTCATCCTTACACCTCTCCGCATCAAAAGTCTGTCTCTGCAGGGAACATATATCCCGCTCCCTGGAATTCAACGGCACTGTCCAAGCATACGGATAAATAGTTTCAGAGGGCAAGACAGTAAGTGAATGCCGCAAATTGTAAGTGTCAAAGTATGTATGATTCATCTGGGTTGTGCGTAAATAAGGAATGAGAGTTTTGCCCTTTTCATGGTGATCCATGTACCAAACGATTTCCAATCGCAAGCAAACAGGACCACTTAATCCTTCGACCCAATTCTGGAATTGTGGATGATCGATACGGTCGTGGACGGCTTGCATGGGCTTGAGAAAGAAGGGGTGTGCGGGAGTGGATGCCATCCAGGCGTTAGGGATGGAGTGCCAATCGTCTGGATTTGCACCCATTTGACCGAAATAGGCATGCGTGTAGAGAGGAGGCAACTGAGAGCCTTCTTCGCCGGGGGTCGACAATGCCATCGACTTTGGAAGATACTTTGAGAATAAATTTCCAAATGGCCGTAAACATTCAACATCCAAATCGGCATAAATTCTGCCCTTAGCATTGATACAAACCACCAGCAGAGAAACAGGGGGAAATAGTACCCTCCAAAAACATACATATACATGTTGCGTGAAAGATCTACTTTGTTGATCATCGGAAGTCGCTCATATGTCTCTTTCATCCACGGAAAGTACTTGTCGACAAGAGCTTGATTGTCTTCATCTGTCCATAAAACCCATTCCCAATCTGGATGATTGACTCTCCAGGTATCGCTCCATTTCTGATACTTTATGGGCAATGTCGTGGTCGACCAGCTTTGATGGATCAGTTTGGGGATTGTACTATTATAGGGGATATCAGGAGGATAAGGACGGTCGAGTAATTCTGAAGGCGATAGGTAGCGAGCTTTTGGGAGACAGGCGTGACTTTTGGGACATTCGACACGAGAACGAGATCCACCGTGGCGATGGTTGACTGGGGGAATTGTGTTTTTGATAGTATAGGTGATGTTGGTTGTGAGCGTAGTGGACGGTAGCCCATTTTGGAAAAGGATGAATAGACATACGGCACAGAGAACGTAGAATATGCGCCGCCGAATCATGACATCGGACCTCCTAAATGTCGCAGAGGTCGGAGTAACAGGGACAAAGTCATGAGAAGTCGAAGGCGAGTACTTGTGCTGTCTCATTTTTGGGGATGTCCACCTGGAGCAGAGAATGACAAGAGCTAAGAATACAGCGCTTGGTGACCTTTTAAGAAATTCTCCTTCCCAATAAAGCTTATTTACCATGCAGTTGGAGGCCCATGCTCCTGAACAAAATTTTCGTCATATTAACACCCACCCACCCACTCGCGATGGATGCGTGGTGCTAGTTTAATGACTGGCAATTAATGGACGCGATACGAAAACACGCTCATTCTGCTTGGAGACAAAACTCGGCGCAGAAATGGAAATTGCTTCCAAGACATCAAGATCGTGCACGGCGATGCTTGGAAAACAGCATCTGCTTTGATTTACGTTGCCCCTGAAAATTGGTGGTTTTCCATGCCGATCCAGACCACCCATGTGTTACTAACAAAGTAATGCCGCTATCTAACGTATTCTAACGTATTGTATTTAAATATGCTGGCTATTTTTACTCCCGCCGATATCGGCAGAGATAATTTTACATGCATTGCAATTATTTACATTTAGGTATTGTGGACTGGTCCCTCACAAATTAAAGTTTAGTGACTGGCTTGCCAACCTTTAAGGGGCACCACTTGATGAAGCAAGTTTTACAAATTTCTGATTCAAAGACTTTAGCCCCTTTTTCTTATTCTTTGGCAGGTAGCCAGCAAGCAGATTCGGCTTCCAATCTCCCCATCCGCACAGGAAGTCCCGGCCCAGAGCTTGGTTGCTCATAATCCTCGACATCCCAATTCCTGCCAATTCGGATCTATCCGTGC
>Ga0335073_10000585_pt1 | contig 46997 bp, 37 predicted proteins | sample Lox_Sample_22_FD_207093 | JGI IMG/M metagenome (GOLD analysis project Ga0335073, IMG submission 207093) | Soil microbial communities from Loxahatchee National Wildlife Refuge, Florida, United States - Lox_Sample_2.2 | ecosystem: Environmental > Terrestrial > Soil > Wetlands | place: USA...
TTGGGGGCAGCTCGCGGACTGGATCCATCGCCAAGCCCGCAGGATCAGGTGAAGTCGTTTGACCTGGAAGAAATCTCCATCTCCGATCTTCAGGACGGGATGGCTTCGGGCAAATACACCGCGCGCTCAATCACCGAGAAATATTTGACGCGGATCGAAGAAATCGACCGCAACGGCCCGAGATTGACCAGTGTGATCGAAACAAATCCCGATGCCGTGGCCATCGCCGAGGCAGCCGACAAGGAACGAAAAGCCGGCCAAACACGCGGACCTTTGCATGGAATTCCAGTTCTGATCAAAGACAACATCGATACCGCCGACCGCATGCAAACTACTGCCGGCTCGCTGGCGTTACTCGGATCGAAGCCCAAGGAGGATTCCTTCGTTGCGCAAAAACTGCGTGAAGCGGGTGCGGTGATTCTGGGCAAAACCAACCTCAGCGAGTGGGCCAACATTCGCTCCAGCCATTCGAGCAGCGGGTGGAGTGGGCGAGGCGGCCTATGCAAGAATCCTTACGCTTTGGATCGTAACGCTTGCGGTTCGAGTTCGGGATCGGGCGCAGCGACATCGGCCAATCTTTGCGCAGCTGCGGTCGGCACCGAGACCGATGGCTCAGTTGTGTGTCCTTCGTCGTCGAACGGCCTTGTTGGAATCAAGCCGACGCTTGGCTTGATTAGCCGCGCGGGAATCATTCCCATCTCGCACAGTCAGGACACAGCCGGACCTATGGCGCGAAGCGTGCGCGACGCCGCGATTTTGCTGGGTGCGCTAGCTGGGGTTGACCCACGCGACAGCGCGACAGCGGCCAGCATGGGGAAAATCGCGATGGATTACACCAGCTACCTGGATCCGAATGGGTTGCGCGGTGCGCGCATCGGCGTGGCGCGAAAATATTTTGGCTTCAATGATGCCGTCGACAAATTGATGGAAGAAATCATCGGGGTAATAAAAAGCCAGGGCGCTGAGATCATCGATCCCGCCGACTTGCCCTCGCACGGAAAATTCAACGACACCGAGTTCACCGTATTGCAATACGAATTGAAAGCCGATTTGAACGCGTATCTCGCGAACCGGCCGGGCGCGCCCTCATCGTTGAAAGACGTAATTGACTTTAATGATCGCAATCGCGCGAAGGAAATGCCTTATTTCGGGCAGGACATTTTTCTGAAAGCCGAAGCCAAAGGCCCGTTGAGTTCCAAGGAGTACACCGACGCCTTGGAGGCCTGTCAGCGACTCGCGCGCAAGGAAGGCATCGACGCAGTGATGGACGAGCACAAGCTCGATGCGATCATGGCCCCAACAGCCGGGCCAGCGTGGCTGACCGATCTGGTCAATGGTGATAACGCCGCGGGAGGCAGCTCTAACGCTGCAGCCGTCGCCGGATATCCCGATATCACTGTGCCAGCGGGATACATTTTTGGCTTGCCGGTGGGCGTGTCATTCTTCGGCCGCGCCTGGAGCGAGCCGACACTGCTGAAGATCGCGTATGGCTTCGAGCAAGCGACGAGAGTGAGAAAGGCGCCGTCGTTTCTGGCAACGGCGAAGATCTAGGCCTCCCCGATCCTTCCACGAGCAAACAGAAAACTGGGAGTGCCCCATCCTTTTGCGCACGTTGCGAAAGCGTGGGAAAGGCGGTCATTCGTATCTCAGCGCTTCAATCGGATCCAGATTCGCGGCCCGCACGGCAGGGAACATGCCGCTGGCAATTCCGACCAGGCCCAGAATCATCGTCGCTGTCACCAGAATTTTCGGCGCAACCACCAAGTGAATATCGCCGGCCGAGGCATGAGAAGCCAAGGCGCTGTACAAAGTCAGCGTACCCACGGAAACAGCAATGATGTACGAGAGCAAGATCCCGCAGACTCCACCGACCGCCGTAATTACCAGCGCCTCAGCCAGGAACTGAAAAAGAATATCTCTGCGCCGCGCACCCAGCGCTTTTTCTACCCCGATTTCGCGGGTCCGCTGCGTCACCGACACCAGCATGATGTTCATCAGTCCCACACCGCCGATGCCGAGCGTGACCGTCCCGATAAACCCCAGCAGGATTTTCAATCCCATGCTGATGATGTTGAACTGCGATAACTGTTTTTGCGCATCGAAGACGAACACCGCACGCTCGTCCGAAGGCTTGAAACCGTGCGCCAGGGCAAGCGATTCGCGAATCGTTTTCGTCAACTTGTCGTGGTCCATCCCCTGCGAATCCAGCCAGATTCCATCGATGTAGTGATTGTCCTTCAGCACATCCATCACGTTGTACGGGATGTAAACCGAGCGATTGTCGTCATCGTCCCCCTCTTGCATACGCGGGGCGGCTACCCCAACAACCTGAAACGTAACCCCATCGACGCGAATGGACTCTCCAACCGCTGGCATCCCGGAGAACAGCTTCTCTCGCGCTTCTGAGCCGATGACGGCAAAGAGCCCGTGGCTTAAATTGTCTTGATCGTTGAGAAAACGCCCCTCCGCCATTTGCAGGTTCCAGATGTCATAAATCGGCGGATCGATGCCCATGACCGGGAAAGTGAATGAGCGGTTGCCATTCTGCACGTTGCTTTGTTTATCCGATTCTCTGGAGACATGCCGCACCAGCGGTATCACGTTGCGCAACAATTCCACATCGTCGTTTGTGAACCTCACCGCGACACCCGCCTTGGTGCCGCCCGCTTGCTCAGAGGTACGGTAAGGAAAAACGCCCACCGCCGTAGCGCCAAAGCTTTCGAAGATATTGTCGATGGCGTGCGCGAAGCCATCGCCATAGGAGAGAAGTAGAACGACCGTCGCGATACCCCACGCCATGCCGAGCATGGTCAGCAGCGTGCGGCGGACGTCGTGACGCATGGCGCTATAGGCTTGCTCCAGCAAGTCGCGATGCACGTTACTTTCCTCTCATCGTTATTCTCTTCGCAGGGCTTCCACCGGCTGCAGGGTTGCGGCTTTGCGTGCAGGGTACAATCCGGCTACCACTCCCGCCAGGGCCAATGATCCAATGGCCAACATAGCTGTCGCAGGCACGAGCTTGGGAGTGTCCCATCCGGGCGGCGATGGCAATAACGACAGGAGTGACATCAATCCCGCAGCCCCTCCCATCCCGATCATGCCGCTCAGCAAAGTCAAAAAGGCACCTTCCACGAAAAACTGAAACATGATGCTGCGATTGGTTGCTCCCAAAGCTTTTCGCAGTCCGATTTCCCGTGTCCGATCGGCCACGGCAACCAGCATGATGTTTATGATGCCGATTGCGCCCAGTGCGAGTGTTACCAGTCCAACGCTCCCGAGAAACATATTCATCGCATCAAAAATCTTGCCCACTTGGTCCGATGTCTTGACCGTGTCCCACTCGTCGAAGGAATCGAGATTTCTGTAATCGAAGCCGTGATTACGCGCAATAATCTTATGCACTTCCAGCTTTGCCGTCTCATTCAGATTGCGCGTGGTGGGTTGGTAGTTGATGAATGAGATGGCATTGTTAATTTCCCCGACATTGATCGGAGGAAAGAGATCGTGGGTGGTTTGAAATGGGACGAAGATGCGCAAATTGGCGGTGTTGTTATCGCCATGACCAATGCGCTTCGCTACCCCGATCACTTGAAAGCGGAATCCACCTAGCAGAATGGTGTTACCTACCGCGGGCCGGCCGGGAAACAAATTGCGCTTTGCTTCATCTCCGAGCACTACGACCAGCCGCTTTTGGCTGTCATCTAGGTCATCGATCCATCGTCCTTCGGCCATCGGCATGTAACGCACGCGGTTAAAATCGGCCGGAACCCCCATCAAGCGCCCGCTGCTCTGATAAAAATCGCTAACCGCGCGAATGTCATCGCGGGCGATGACTGGAACAGCCAGCCCCACATCCGGACATTCCGCAACAATGTCCTGGTAATCTTTATAAGTCAGGTAGTACTGGCGCAGGCTGGTGAAGCTGCCGTTCACCGCGGGCGCGCGGCCGCCGAAAATAAACAAAACATTTTCACCGATTTCGTCAAACTGCTTACGGTTGCCGGAACGAAAACCCTCTCCCAGTCCGACCAACAGTAGTAGCGACCCCACTCCCCAGGCAATCCCGAACATGGTCAGGAAAGAGCGCAGCTTGTGCGCCCAGAGGGTGCGCAGCGTCTGGCCGAAAATCTCTAACAGCACACGCATAATTTCAATCTAACGCGTCGGGAGGAACCTGTTAAGGCACAGGCCTCCTTGTTTCAGTAGACTCTTACAAATACGAAAGGAAAGCGGCGCTGGTTCCCTTATTTGCAGGTTAAGCGAAAACATTTGCACTGTTCCCAAGGCACACGATTTTGCCTATAATCGGGGAGCCTCGCGTGGGGGGTGCTCAAATTTTTTGGGGGAATCATGCATTGGGTCAAAGTGGCAGCGGAAATTTGGCTTTCTTGTGGTGTGTTGACTCTTATCATCGGCGTCATTTGGACTAACAGAGCAAGTCGCCAAGCGTTACAAGATATCAACCGGAACTACTCACCTTCGAACCGTCGCGCAGAATTTGGGACCGCAAGTCTTTCCAAAGTTCCTTCCGCGTGAGTTACTGATCTGCTTACACCAGGGCTGTAAGGATTGGCGAAGCAGTTTCGATTGTCTCGATAACTTCGGTAATGGAAGCGCCCCGGCCTTAGGGCCGTAAAATTACGCTGTGGATGTGCGCGTAGTTTTACGTGACAAAACTGTGGCTTTTGCCTGGGTACTGGTGCTTTTGGGAGCCGGCCTGTGCATTTTGCTGCCTCGCGGTTTTGCTTCCACCGCCGTCGGCGACGTCATTCAGAGTTGCCTGATCTTCTTGGCGCTTCGTTCTTGTTCCGCTAATCTCCGCACAACTGAACACCGCAGTCGCCTCTTCTGGGCGTTCCTCTCCTTGGGTCTTGCCCTCTGGCTCACCGCGCAACTTTTGTGGACTTACTTCGAGGTGGTTCTGCGGCAAGAAGTCCCGAACTTCTTTGTCGGAGACATTGTCCTCTTCCTTCATCTGGTTCCAATGATGGCCGCCCTTGCCGTGCAACCGCACGCCGAACGCGATCCAACTGTCCGTCTGGGCCCGCTTGATTTCACCCTGCTCTTGACCTGGTGGCTTTATCTTTATGTTTTCCTCGTCATCCCCTGGCAGTTCGTTTCGGCGAACGAGGCGGTTTACGGGCGCAATTTCGACGGCGCATATTTTGCCGGGCATTTTGTGTTTCTGGCGTCCGCCGCCGCTGCCTGGCTGCATAGTTCTGGATCATGGAGAGTCACTTACCGGAATCTTTTTGGTGCGGGCCTTATCTACGCGGTTGGTTCCATGGCGTCGGGTTTGGCGATTGACCTTGGCAAGTACTACACAGGAAGTTTTTACGACCTACCCCTATTGGCTGCGATGGGTTGGTTCGTCGCACTGGGATCGATCGGAAGGCAAGGTGCAACTGCTACAGAAACACCAAAACCGCCTCGTGAAAAAAGAGAAATTTGGCTCTCCAGCGCTGCGACCATTACCATCCTGTCGTTACCGGTAATGGCTGCCTGGGCACTCTACCTGAGCGATGCGCCCATGCTGGTGAGGCATTTCCGCCTGCTGCTCACTCTTGCCACCATGATCGTGATGGGCACCCTGGCCTGGATCAAACAATATCGCGCCGATAAAGAACTGGCTCGCGCCAATCGCGAGCTGCGCGAAGACTCACTGACCGATTTGCTCACCGGCGCCCGGAATCGACGCTTTCTCGCCGGCACAATCGAGACCGACATCGGTCATGTGCTGCGGGCTTATGCGCGCGGTCTCGCTCCGCCCATCAAACGCGACCGCGATATGGTTTTCTACCTGATCGACGCAGATTCGTTTAAAGAGACTAACGATCAGTACGGCCACGCTGTGGGTGACAAAGTCTTGCTCGAAATTGCGCGCCGCATTAGTTCAGCGATCCGCCACTCGGATGTTCTCATCCGCTGGGGCGGCGACGAATTCTTGGTCGTCTCGCGCTATACCGACCGTGACGAAGCAGCCCATTTGGCGAAGCGTGTTCTGAGCGCTCTCGCCAGTGAGACTTTTGAAATCGAAGGCTGCCTTAATTTGAAATGCACTTGTTCCATCGGATGGGCGCCCTTCCCTTGGTTTATGCGGGAACCGAAGCGTGTTTCTTACGATGACGTCCTCCGCTTAGCGGATTGCGCTCTCTACGACGCGAAAAAGGCAGGCAAAAATCGGGCGGTGGGCTTGTTGCCCGCTCGAGAAGAACCGGATCTGAGTGCAGGTTCGGTGCTGTTGGGAAAACAGGCCAGACTCACCGAACAGCTGTCAGCGCGCAGTATCACCGTTCCGGGACCACCACCGGTCCAGGCTGCAACATCCGGACCGCCAGCGGACTCAAGAGCTTTGGCCGCCACCCAAGGGATCTGAACCCTCTGGTTTTGTGGGTGCATCTCTAAAGGTCTGGCTGTTCCCTGGCTCAGCTAAAATAGTCAAATTCCAACATTGGTGTATAGTTTTGCCGGAAGCATGAAGAAAGCTCTCATTCTGATTGTCGTCATTTGCGCGAATTTCGCCTGGTCTCAATCGCGCCCCGAGGACGGCGGGAACGAATTTCAAGTTTGGACCGGCGGCGGGCCCTCCGTTCCCGGCGGCACCTCGCACAATGGAGTCTGGAATGCTGGCGTCCGCTACGGGTGGGTTCTCACACGTCCCCATGGCCCAGGCTTTCTCAAAGGGCGTTTTGAGTACGTTCTCGATGCCGTTCCCGCATTCGTCGTCGTTCAAAAAACGAATACCGCTTACGGAGGAGGCTTCAATCCCCTGGGATTGAAGTGGGATTTCGCCACGCGCGGGAAGGTTGTGCCTTACCTGGAACTGAACGGTGGAACTTTATTCACCAATAAAGATGTACCCCCCGGTACCTCCGATGTAAACTTCACCTCCGCGGGCGCGTTCGGCGTTCACTTTCTCGGAAAGTATGCCTGGACTCTAGAATGCCGCTATATGCACATCTCCAACGCGGGATTGTCGAACCCGAATCCGGGAATCAATACGGTGCAGGTGCGCATCGGGGTGGGGAAATTCTGGCATCACTAGCGGTACTTCCGCTCATCTTTCGGACTACGCTGAGCCACGCACTGAAATGAGGTAGATGGCCATCGCCAAGCCAACCAATGCCAGGACCAAAGCGACCGTAATCGCCGGTACGGCCGAATGAGATTTCCCCTGCAGGTTGTGATCCAGGGCCCGAACTAAGCGTGCGTGATGCCATCCGGCAAACAGATTCACCAGAATTCCCATCACGATCAAGGCCGTGCCAAACCACAGCGACAGCCCCGGTTGCTTCTTTAGTACCGTATGCTGAATCGCCTGAAATTCCTGCAAAAAGAGTCCAAACCGCGCCACCACGAAACCGAACCCCATGAGCGCAAGGCCGGTGCGAACCCAGGCTAACAGTGTTCGTTCCGCCGCCAGATAGTCGCTCAGGCTGGCCTGACCCGGTTTGGTGGACCCATTCATTTGAAGACCTCAGCATGATACGGCAAATTCGTTATAGCGACGTGCGATCCTTCAAACTTGCGGCGCGCTTACTCCCGAAGCTATCCTTCTCTGTCTATGTCCACACTCGTCGAATGTGTCCCTAATTTTTCAGAAGGCCGCGATAAGGTCAAAGTCGACGCCATCGTCGAAGCCATGAAAATGGATGGCGTTTACCTGCTTGATCGTGAAATGGATCACGATCACAACCGCTGCGTAATTACCCTGGTCGGCGAGCGCGAACCCATCCAGGAAGCCGCGATTCGCGGGGTTGGCAAGGCCGCCGAGTTGATCGATTTGAATTCTCATCAGGGCGCGCACCCCCGCATGGGCGCAGCCGACGTTGTCCCGTTCATTCCGATCGACGGAGTGACCATCGAAGATTGCGTTGCCATGGCGCGCCACGTCGGCGCGGAAATTTGGAATCGTTACAAAATTCCTATCTATCTTTACGAAGCGGCAGCGGCGACACCAGAGCGTCAGAATCTCGAGAACATTCGTCGCGGACAATTCGAAGGAATCCGCGCTGACATCGCAACCAATCCTGCAAGAAAGCCTGACTTCGGCGATCCTAGAGTACATCCGACGGCTGGGGCAACGGTTGTGGGCGCCCGGAAATTCCTCATCGCCTACAACGTTTTCCTCAGCACGCCGGATGTCCAAATTGCAAAGAACGTCGCCAAGGCAGTGCGGTTCTCTAACGGCGGCTTGCGCTATGTGAAAGGCGCAGGTTTCCCGGTTCGCGGTCTGGCGCAAGTTTCCATGAACCTCACCGACTTCGAGCAGACCCCGATTCATCGCGTATTCGAATTTGTGAAGCGAGAAGCAGCCCGTTATGGCGTGACGCCGGTCAGCAGCGAGATCGTAGGCCTGATTCCAAAAAAGGCTCTCGAGAACGCCGCCGAGTGGTTCCTGCAAGTCGAGAACTTCGATTCGTCATTGATCCTGGAAAATCGTCTCGCCGCCGTGATGAGCGGGAAAATGGCCGTCGGCGGGCTGCGATCAGGAGTGGAACCTTTCATCGAGCAACTGGCTGCTCCTACAGCTGCTCCGGGCGGCGGCAGTGCCGCCGCTGCCAGCGCTGCCATGGCTGCAGGCCTCGCGAGTATGGTCGCCTCGATGTCGCGCGGAAAGAAAGCCTATATGCAATACGAGAGTCAGTTGAGCGAAGCCATCGCAAGGCTTGGTCCTTTGCGCGAAGAACTCAAAGCCGCCATCGACGCCGATGCCGAATCGTTCAATCTGGTCATGAAAGCTTACAAACAGGCGAAAGAATCGCCGGGCGCCGATAGCATTATCGACGCCGCGTTGAAACAGGCCACGAGCATACCGTTAGGAGTGGCGCAGAAGGCAAGGGAAGTGGCCGACATCGCGCAAAAGCTTGCTCCAATCACCAACCCAAACATGAAGTCAGATTTGACCACTGCTGGAGCACTCGCGAGTGCGGCGATCGCAGGCGCGCTGGCCAATGTGGAGATTAATCTCGATTCCTTAAAGGATACAGGCTTCGCCGCCGAAACCAGGAAAGCGGTCGCACGCATCAAAAGTTAAAACGGCTTACCGCTTGCCCCCTGTCATACAATAAGTACAGCGATGCAAGTTTGCGCCTGCGGGCCGTTCTGCATCTAAACCCGTGTATTCCAAAAGGTATTGCACTATGAGATTGATAAAGCTTGTTTTGTGTGTGGCTTTGGCTGCTCCCGCAGCCTGGAGCGCAGCGATTCCAAGTTCCGCCCGCACAGCCATTCCATCTGATGTACAGCAGATTATTACCGTCGACTATCGCACGTTGAAAAACTCCGACACGGCGATGGCGTTGAAGGCGCAGGTCCTGCCGCCAAGCCTCAAGGAGTTCGAAAGCCAGCTCAAGGATGTTGGTATTAGTCCAGACAAAGATGTCGACCAGTTGACGTTCACCGCATATCGCGTACCGAAAGAGGGCGTGAAAGTTTTCGGCGTGGCGGCGGGTTCGTTTTCCAGTAAGACGGTGCTCAAGAAGTTGCGCACCGCCAAGGTCAAGCCAATGCACTACCACGAGAACGATGAGATTTGGCCGATGTCCAATGGCATGGACATGACTTTTCTTGACGACAACACTTTACTCTTCGGTGACGCTGGCGCCGTGAAAGGCGCACTTGACGCGCACGATGGCTATGCTAGTACTTTGGATTCCAATACCCAGGTCGCTGACATGATTGGCGCAGTGGAGAGCGGTACCGTATGGAGTGTGCTCGACCAGCAGGGAACGCAGAACATGCTGATTTCCGCGCTCGGCGATGCCGGAAAACTTGCCGATTTCGACATGGTCAAGAAGCACGTGCTGGGATCGCGCTACACCATGAGCTTCACCAACGGCGTGAATTTCGATCTCGATGTCGTTACCTCGGACTCGGTCACGGCGGCGACACTATCGTCGTTGGTAAAAGCGGGCGTTCTCTACCGCAAAATGACCGCGTCGCCGGTTGAAAAGTCAGCCCTGGAAAACGTCTCCGTGAATTCTGACAGCGCAAATGTGCAGATGCACTTCAAAGCCGACGACAAGCAGTTCCAATCGCTCATCCATTCGGATCTGTTTGCAGCGGTGTCAAAATAGAGCGAAGACAGCAGCGACCCGCGCGGGTTTCAGTTAAAATGAAGAACGGTCCAGAAGCTCGCAGCTGCGCCGAAAACAGCCTAGAAGCTGCCCGAATTCATTAGAAAGTATCCCGAGCCGTTCGACGGCCGCGGCAAAAACTATGTCAGGAGAACGGCCATGAAGATTGCCAAAACAGCAGATCGAAAGAAAGTGATGGATACCAGCAAGAGCACCAATTGCCCTAAGTGCGGCAAAGAGACGCGTATTGTGAAACGGGTGAAAGACCGCGAGCGCGGCGTCCCCGGCGGCATTTTTATCTCTTGTTCGGGTTGCGATTTCTTCGAGAAGCTCTAACCACGCCCTTGAAAGCACCTTCTCGCGTACTGTTACTGTCAACACCGGCGTAAAATATCCCTAATGCGGCGAGTTTACTTCGATAACAACGCCACCACGCCGGTCTTGCCCGAAGTGCTTGAGGCCATGCGGCCGTACTTCTGCGAGCATTTCGGCAACGCTTCCTCGATCCACCATCACGGGCAAGAGACACGAGCGGCGGTCGAGCGGGCGCGTGAATCGGTCGCGGCGCTGCTGGGGTGTCGGTCATCCGAAGTCGTCTTCACCAGCGGCGGCACGGAAGCCGATAATCTCGCGATCTTCGGCCTGGCCCAGCCCGGCGATCACATAATCTCTTCGACGATCGAGCACCATGCGGTTTTGAACTCCTGCAAGCATCTCGAAGCGGTCGGTTGCGAAGTTACGCGCGTTCCCGTCGATGGCCGGGGCATGGTCGATCCCGACGACGTTCGCCGCGCGCTGCGACCCAACACGAAACTGATCACGATCATGATGGCAAACAATGAAACTGGTGTTCTGCAACCGGTCGAAGAGATTGGAAAGATCACAGCTGAAACTGATGTTTACTTCCATACCGACGCTGTCCAGGCGGCTGGAAAAGTTCCCGTCGATGTGAAGCACATCGCGTGCGATTTGCTGTCAATCTCTGGCCACAAGATGCATGCACCGCAAGGAATTGGCGCGCTGTACGTTCGCAAAGGCACGATCCTTCAGCCGATGCTTTACGGTGGCAGCCATGAGCGTTCGCGCCGCGCAGGGACCGAAAATGTTGCGGGAATTGTAGGAATGGGTAAAGCTGCGGAGCTAGCGAAAACGGCGCTCGATCTTGGCGACTTCGCGAGAATGGCTGAGATGCGCGATCGCATCGAAAAAGCAATCCTTAACGAAGTCGAGGCTACGGGCGTAAACGGTGCTGGCGCGCCGCGAGTCCCGAACACAACGAACATCTTTTTTGATTACATCGAAGGCGAGGCGCTGGTCATTGCGCTCGACTTGAAGGGACTGGCAGTGTCGACTGGCGCAGCTTGCTCATCCGGCGCAATCGAGCCTTCGCACGTGCTGACCGCCATGGGAATGCCGCCGGACCGTGCTCGTGCCAGCCTTCGGTTCAGCCTCGGCAAGCAAAATACGCCGGACGAAGTGGAATTTGCCCTAAGCCTTGTTCCCGCCACCGTGGCGCGCTTGCGGGAAATATCGCCGGTTTACAATAGAGCAGCAGTCAGCCGTTAGCACTTGGCATTTAGCCATCCATGCGCATACAGGATTCACGTCGTCCGGGTTTCGCAATTGGCTGTAACGAAGGTGTCATGGCCAAGTGCCAATTGCTAAGAGCTAAATGCTGAATTCCAAGACCATCGCCGTTGCCATGTCGGGAGGAGTTGACTCCTCGACCGTTGCGGCCATGCTGAGCGCCGACGGGCATCAAGTTATCGGATTGACCATGCAGCTCTGGAACCAGCGCCGGCTCGCGGGTCATCCGGGCATGCCGGAGGCGGTGCAGGGCCGCTGCTGCTCTTTGGACGATGTCTACGATGCGCGCCGCGTCGCCGAGACGCTTGGCATTCCCTACTACGTTGTCAACCACGAGGAGCGCTTCGAGCGCGACGTGGTGCGGCCGTTTGTCGAAGCATATCTCTCCGGGCGGACGCCCATTCCCTGCAGCCTTTGTAACAATCATCTCAAGTTTGATCAGCTACTGATCGTTGCCAAGCAGATCGGAGCAGATGCCCTGGCGACCGGCCATTATGCTCGTGTCTCGTTTGATGACACACGCGGTCGCTGGCTGCTCAAGCGGGCTGCAGACGTTTCCAAGGATCAGACATATTTCCTCTTCGGCTTGACTCAAGAGCAGCTTAGCCGGACCATCTTTCCTCTTGGCGAAATGTCTAAGCCGCAGGTGCGCGATTTGGCCCGTCATCACGGCTTGGCCCTTGCCGAGAAGCCGGATTCCCAGGAGATCTGCTTCGTTCCCGGTGGCGACTACAAAAATTTCCTCGATGCTTATCTTGCCGAACAAGGCGAGGCTTTGCCAGACACGGCGGGCGAATTGGTCACCAGCAGCGGCGAAGTGATCGGCGAGCACAACGGCATTCACAACTTCACCGTCGGCCAGCGAAAGGGACTGGGCGTGGCCACGGGCTCTCCGCTCTACGTCATCCAAATCAAGGGCGATGCTCGCCAGGTCGTAGTTGGTAATCAGGACGACCTATATTCCGAGACGCTGCGCGCGCGTCGCGTCAACCTCATCTCGATTGACGATCTGCACGAGCCCATGCGAGTTACCGTTAAGATTCGCCATCGCCACGAAGCCGCTGCGGCCATGATCGAGAAGTCCGGTGCCGACGAGATTCTGGCAACCTTCGACGAGCCACAGCGCGCCGTCACCCCCGGCCAGGCTGCCGTCTTCTATGACGGAGACGCTGTAGTCGGCGGCGGCTGGATCGTATAAGCACGCCCCGCTGCAGCCGACAGATAACCTTTTCCGCTGAATTAGCGTCACCTACTCCATAGAAAGGGACACCTTATGAACCGCAATCTTATTCCCGGAATTGTTCTTGCTCTCGCAGCACCAATCTCGTTCGCTCAAACGCCGCAGCCCCCGGCAACGCCGGTAACCTCCAGCGCCGCCCCATCCGGAGAAATGCACCTTGAGCCGGGAGTCGCGCTGCGAGTCGAACTGGCTAAAACGATTGATGCCAAAAAAGCCAAATCCGGCGACCCGGTCGTCGCCAAGACGGTCGACGAACTGATGGCCGGAACAAGGGTCGCAGCTCCGCGCGGGAGCAAGGTGTTCGGACATGTCGTTTCCGCAACCCCGCACAAGGGCGACACGCCTTCGACGTTAGAAATCGCTTTTGACAGAATCGAACTAGGCCCGGAGAACCAAGTACCAATGAAGGCCGTCGTCCGGGCTCTTTCTCAGCCGGTCGAAATTCGCTCTCTCGATAGCTACGGATCGGGTCCCGCAGGTGGAGCGTCGATGGGATCACCCATGGGTTCGCCTTCGGGGGGTCGCATGGGCGGCGGAACGCCGCCGACCGCATCTACGCCTAACAATGGTGGGCTGGGAAACGATAATTCCAATCCCGGAGCTAGTTCCGCTTCTACGACTGGGCGCATTCCCCTCGATGCTCGAGGCGTTATTGGGATCTCGGACATCTCTCTAAGCGCTGGCTCCCAAGGCGATACCACAATTACCTCACAGAAACACAATGTGAAACTCGAGAGTGGAACTCAGATGATCTTAAAAATCGCGCAATAAAAAAGGCAGCCGCGATGGGCTGCCTTTTCTCTTCATTCAAACTAAATAAACATTTCATCCTGCGCTGCCGGTACACCATCGCGGCGGCGGCGTCTGCCGGACATGAAAAATTCCACTCCCGCAGTTATTCCTTGAATCACGCCGGAAACCTGGCGCACGGGAGAAACCACTGTTCGATGCACGATGTCCGTCGTTTCTTCCACCCGATCCAGCGTTCGACCCACCAGTTCATCCACGCGAATCACCTGCAAGCGCGTGCGATCGATGACATCGTTCAGCGTCGCATCCAGTCGCTGCAATTGCGCCCGCACCACGCTGCTCGACTCGCTAGCATTTGTCACCAGTGTTTCCACTTTCGGCTGAATGTCGGTGAGGGTCGATTTCACCAGATCAACTGTGGGCAAAACCCTCTCCTTGATCTCCATGGCCAAGCTCTCGATTTTCGCGCTGGTCTCGCGAGTCGCGAGGTACATGCCGATCAGAATACCGGCCTGGACCACTACCGCAGCGGCCGTCACGGCGATGAAAGCAATCAGAAGATTTGCGTTTTCCATAAGAGTGCTCCGCTTCGTCGCAAGCCGATTCTGAGCCTGCGTTACGGATTCGCAGTCCCGCCGCTCTCTGCGCGGGTTGCCTCCTGATAGGCTTGCTTTCCGGCTTCGTAAGCAGAACGGAACTGTTCCTTCTGCTGGTTCAGGACTTCCCGTCCGCGATCGGCCCAACCGGTGGCTTGTTCCCGCGCCTGGCGTGCTCGGTCGCGCACGTAGTCCCGCCCTTCTTCCGCCCGGGAGCGCAAAGCCTCGCGCGTTTCACTGCCGGAACGCGGCGCATAAAGAATTCCAGCGATCGCTCCGAAGCCCAAACCTGCTAGAAACCAAAGAAAACTATTGCCGTCTTTGTCCGACATAAAACCCTCCGCAATTCTTCTTATCTCATCTCGGATGGTAGCACCCGTGATGACGAATTACAATTCGATGCACCACCGACCATTCTGGATGACCGCACAGTTTTGATGGTGCGGCGAATGCGGCTAAATGTTAGGATTTGGCAGGGTTTTGTGCGTTGGAGGGGTTTTTGTCAGACCGAAAGTACAAGCAGCGGGGATATCAGGACAGCGGCAACGACCGGCAAAAGGAGTCCCTCGAAAAGCCGGTTCGAAAAGATACCTTCGGCCCACGTCCGCTCCAAATGCCTGGAACGCACACCGTCTCGCGATGTGCGCAATGCGGCACGTTGCTTCCTCCCGGAATTGAGTCAACCGCGCGCTGCTCCAAATGCGGATTTGAACTGCATTCATGCCGTCAGTGCACTTATTTCGATACCTCCAGCCGCTTCGAGTGCTCGCAGCCGATTCCCGACCGTATCGCAAAGAAAGATGAACGCAATCAGTGCACGTTCTACTCGATGCGCGTGCGGGTGGAAAAAGAAACTTCAACGCCGGCTGTCAGCTCAGGCCGTCCCGAAGATGCTCGCAAAGCCTTCGAGAACCTGTTCAAGAAATGAACTACCCTTGCAAGATTCACTAGGCAGGTAGTATAGGGCTGCTCCCGAAAGTCATGCGGGTTGAGCGGAAGGAACTTTTCCCATCACGACCCGATCTCGTCCCTGTTCTTTTGCCCGGAGAAGAGCAGAGTCGGCTGCTGTTAACAAATCCGACGCAGTTACGCCATGGTCCGGCAAGGCTGCGACGCCGGCTGAAATTGTTACTTTGCCCAGCACGAGGTCTCGGTATTTGATAGTGAGGTGCTGAAAGGTAACACGAAGTTCTTCAGCTCGCCGCAGAGTGTCCTCCAGATTTGATTCGACAAGCACCAGAACAAACTCCTCCCCTCCGTAGCGGCAAGCCACGTCTCCCCGGCGAACCGACTTCGTCAGGAAATCGCCGAACTCCCGCAGGACCGCGTCGCCTGCATCATGGCCGTGAATATCATTGAATTTCTTGAAATGATCGACGTCGATCATAATGAGGCCAAGATTGCGGCTCTTCCGCAGAGCGTTAGGCACTTCGCGTTCCAGAGTTTCATCCAGATACCGTCGATTGAACAGTCCGGTAAGCGGGTCACGCACCGATTGGTAGCGTAGCTTATCCCGCAGCTTCAAATTAGCGAACGAGAGCGCTGCTTGCTCTGCCAAAGAGATCGCCAGACGCATATCACTTTCGGAAATGACGGGTAGCGGTCCGTCAGCGGGGGGAGAATTGGCGGTCAGGCACAAAATTCCGAGTGTTTCGCCGTGGGCGGCGAGCGGTGCGCACATACTGGCCGACCCCGAGGGGCCGGTCAAGTGCTTGCAACAAGTCCCACCAGTGCCGAGAGAATGGTGCACGCGTCCTCGGCGCAACGCCCAGCAATCGCTTGGGCCGAAAACCCGTTCGGAAGGAGGATCGGGGCCCCACACAGCCATTGCTTCGAGCACATTTCTCGACGCGCTGAACACCAGCAGAGCCCCGGATAACGCCGGGAAAAGTTTTATTGCAGTGGAAGCGATCACATCGGAAGCTTCGTCGGCAGTGAAACACGACTGCAGCAATTCCGCGCTTTCCGAAAGCACGCCCGCGTGCCGATTGCTGGATTCGAGTTCGTCCATGGAGCTTTGCAATCTCGTGTTAGCGCTCGAAAGGTCTTTTTGCGCCTGGGTGTTTTGCTCGATCAACTGGGTGAGATCATTGGCCATGAAATTGAAACAGCTTGCGAGGTCGCCAAGCTCATCCTTTGAGTGTATGGCAAGCCGGGTCTGCATCTTTCCTTGGCCGATGGCTTTGGCTGCAGCGCGAAGGTCGTGAATCGGCGTAATGACCACGCGGGAGAGCAACCGCGCCAGGAAAACGCTGAGCGCCAATCCTGCAAGCACAACCAGAAAGGATTGCTTATAGGAGAAATGTAAAGCACTCTCGATATTGTGGCGATCTTCCGCCGCTTCCACGTCGGTTTCATTTGCCAATTGCAGAATTTGGTCCAGATTTTCCTGCACTGAGGGTTCTAAAACTTTTTGCACCAGCTCGCCTTCTTCTCGGATTGCGAAACGATCAGATAAGGCGATGAAATCACCCGTGTTCGATTTGAGACGCGGGAAGAGCCTTGAGATCTGGTTGACGATCTGAGTCTCGCGCTGTTCCGAGGTGTTCATGGGTTCATTGCTCGAGGCCATCACCTGCATTTGATCGGACATCGATCGGCTGATTTCAGCCAAGTCTTTCTCGAAGGCGAGCACGCCGTCACGCACGGCTTCGTTTGCGGTCTTGCGTTGCTGGTCGGCCTCAATCGTCTCCTTGGGCACAACCTGAATTCGGTAGGTCTCACTGAGGGATTCTTCAAATGCGGCTCGAATTCCGCGAACGTCAGATTGCATGTGGTCGGCAAGCGTGCCCTGCTGAGCTTCAAATTCATTCATGCGGAGGGCGAAGGAAATGCGCGGGTTGGCGATAAGCGCAACGTAGGCCGCAATGGGAGGAACGAGGGAAATGCTGGCGAGGGCGAGGAGCAGCTTAGTGCGAATTTTCATCCTCACCTCGCCGAATGCCGGGGATTAAGAACTGAGGCAGCCATGACCGTATGTCTGCGTTATCGGCAAGAAAGCAGCTTGCTTTAGCGTCGGGGCTCGCAGATTCAGGTTTATGGTCGCTTCGTTCCAGGTGACGGTTGGAGCGAATGCTTCAGTTCGCGTAGAACTTGGCGTTAATGTCAATAAACTCTTTCTTGTCTTCGGGCAGATCATCGGCCACGGAAATCGAGTCTGACGTGCACACCGGCACGCAGGCCCCGCAATCGATGCAGCCGTTAGGATCGATATAAAGTTGGGTCGCCTCCGCGAAGCCAGGTTCATCTTTCTTAGGATGGATACAGTCGGTTGGGCAAACATCCACGCAAAGCTCATCCTTGATGCAGGTATCCGTAATTACGTATGCCATGATTCGCTCCTCAGAAAATTGTTGTCACACTTCAGGGTAGGGAACTGGCCGGGGAGTTTTCGGTGATGTGGGTCACCCGCCAGTTGTGCGCTGCGTCTCATTTTCGCGACTGGTAACGGCTTGGGGGTTCATAACCTGAGAGAGCTGCCCTCAGACATGAGCGAGAATTTCCTCCGCCTCTTCCACAGGCGCTGCTTGGACCTCAGGTTTAATCACCGGAGACACGGTCTGTACTTTGCCCCGCGGATTTCGTAGAAGAAAAACCGGCGGTATCATTGCTAGAAAGATCACCGCCATCACCCAGAAAGCTTCCACAAACGCCAGCATCGATGCGTGCTGCTGCACCATCCCGTAGACAGCCCCCATCGCTTTTCTGGAAGCGGTGTAACTGTCATAACCGCGAACGTGAAACCAGGCCTGCAGACCCTGCAGCATCTGTCGCGTGGGTAAACTCCCAGGTTGCACTTTTTCGACCAGGCGGCTTTGGTGAAACTGCTCGCGGCGCGAGAGAAACGTCGTCATGATGGCGATTCCAAAACTACCGCCAATGTTGCGCATCAGGTTGAAGATGCTCGTTGCGTTGCCCATTTTCTCCTTATCAATCGACGCCATCGCGGCTGCGGTCAGCGGCACGAACAGAAATGCCAACGCCACGCCCTGGAAAACCTGTGGCCAGAAAATATCCCAATAACCCGCAGTCAAATTGAGTCCGGAAAGTGCGAACATGGTGAGCGCTCCAACTACCAGGCCAAAGAAAATCAATCGCCGTGGATCGGTCTTGCTGGTCAAGTATCCTGCCAGCGGCATCACGGCTAACGATCCCAAACCCCGCGGCGAGAGTGCCAACCCGGCATTAAACGCCGGATAACCCAGCAGCAACTGCAAGTAAATCGGCAGCAGCACCAGGCTGGCGTAGAGCGTGAATCCCAGTAGGCTCATCAATAAGACCCCACTGCTGAACGAGCGGTCCCGCAAAGCACGTAGATCCACCACGGGATGCTCCGCCCGCAGCTCCCGAATCACCATTCCCACCAAGCCAATGACGCACAGCGTTGCAAAGAACCGAATGTATTCGGACGAAAACCAGTCCTTCCTCTGCCCTGTATCCAACACAATCTGCAAGGTCCCAAATCCCAGCGCCAGGAAGCCTATACCCCATAAGTCGATCCGGCCCTGACCTCGCCGGATGTAGTGCGGATCAAAAACAAAGCGGTTCATCATAAACAGCGAGAAAATTCCCACCGGAAGGTTGAGATAAAAAATCCATCGCCAGCTGTAGTTATCGGTCAACCAGCCGCCGAGCGTCGGGCCGAGAATTGGCGCAAACAGAATTCCAATTCCGAACGCAGCCATTGCCTGCCCATGTTTGTGCTTCGGGAATGTCTCCAGCAAAATCGCCTGCGCCAGCGGCTGCAGTCCGCCGCCGGTCAAGCCTTGCAGAACCCGGAAGAAGATCAGAGCGTTCAGGCTGGTAGCGAGTCCGCAGCACAACGATGTTGCCGTAAATCCCGCCACGCAACTCAGCAGCAGTTTCTTGCGGCCAATGTAATTTGCCAGCCAGCCCGACATCGGCAGAACGATCGCGTTCGAAACGAGATACGAGGTGACGACCCATGTACCTTCCTCCACCGTGGCGGCGAGATTCCCCGCAATGTGCGGGATGGAAACGTTAACGACCGTGGTGTCGAGAACCTCCATGAACGTCGCCAGCATAACGGCAAACGTGACGATCCAGGGGTTGACATAGTGAGGTTCCGGGTCGGGCTCAAAAGGGTCCGTCACCCTTTTTTATAGGCGGTAGAGAGCTCAAAATGCGGTGATTGCGATCACAAGGGATGAAAACGGAAGGGCACGAATAAGCGAGTGTGAGACATGCCGCTCCACCCTGTTATCTGCAAGCCCTACTGCCGAGGACTATCAATGAAACACCGGTTTCACCGAAGCGGGATGCGATAAACGTTCCGGCGGGAGGTTCCTTTGCTGAAAGTATAGGAAGAGCTGTCAGGGCCCGGCGAAGCGTTCCCTTGCAGCACTTGCGTAGCGACTGCGCGCAGCTCTTTCTCGGATTGATATCCTGATTGGGGTAGTTTCGGAAAATCGCTGCCACGGACGATCGGAACAACGTACGTTCGCGAATCGCCCGCGAACGACAACCAATAGAAATACATGACTTTGCCGTCGCGGGACCAATCGGCTTCACACCCACCCGAGCAAAGACGAATCCAAGGGCCGCCCCCAAGCGGTACGGCCTCTGCGTCAACCGTATTCTCTTCACTGTTAAGTGTGCGATAGACAACCACGAACTGCTCATCGGGGGAAATTCCAAAAGCATAATCGATGGGTTCGGAGGTGATTTTCTCCTCCTCGCTACCATCGTCTTTCATCCGGTAGAGGTAGGAATGCCCACCCTCCGAAGCCACACAGTAAATGCGTCCGGAGCGCGAGTACATCGGAACCATCATGCCGGTCCCTGACCGAATTTGGCGTGGAGCGAAGGTATGTTCAGTGGAAGATACCCAGAGATGATGTTGGTCGTTGCCGTCGAGCGTCTCGAAGACGACGCGCTTGTCATCCGGAGAAATAGCGTAATACACGATAGAAAGCCCGGGCAGCACCTTGGAAGCCTGGCCGCTGCTGAGGTCCGATACCCACAATTCGCTTCCGCGGCGGTCTTGTGATGAGTTCGCCGCCTGGAGGTAGAAGAGCCGCTTGCCATCGCTCGAGAGTCTTGGAGTAGAAGAATACCCTTGGGAAGAAATCTGCCGTTCTCCTTGTTGTTCGTGTACCCATACGTTTCTCTCGGATGTGCCCACCGATGTAATCAAGGATCCCCCGTCGGGAGCCACCGCAATGCCCCGCTCCTCACCCAGACTGGCTGTCAGTTGCTGAGGGATGCCATCGGGGAAGGCCTGGCGCCAAATGTGATACCCCTTGGACCCTGCATCGGAATTGAAGTACATCCATTTACCATCTGGCGACCAGGCAGCATAGTGACAGGATCCGGATTGTGGGCCGACGGGGCGCGCACCCCCGCCTGAGAAGGGTACGAGTTGACAAGGGATCATTCTTTCGTCATTACCCATTTCGGCTACTAGCACCCACTTATGGTCGGGTGAGAGATAAGAGAAGCGCGCCATGTGGTCCTGGTTCGGCGGAACATACACATCCCGCTGTTCCGAACGGCTTTCAGTTGCGGTTACGACTGCAAGATGGACACCACTCTTGACCTCGCTAAACATCACATGGCGTGCGTCGATCCAGCTCAGCCCCGTGGCATTGGAGAGCAAGAGCTGGGGCTGACCGCCGAGCACCGGCACGACCCACGTCTGCCAGTTGAGTTCACTGGTTCCATACGCAATGCGTGAGCCGTCGGGAGAGAATGTGGGTGCCAACTTATTATTGCTTTCATCGTGCGTCAGCTGCACCGGCTCTCCGTCAGGAAGAAGCTTGACATAGAGCTGGGCCAGTCCGTTTATTGAACGGAGAAACGCCAACATACGCCCGTCAGGCGATAGCGTCGGCTCATAGATCTCGTCTGTGTAGTTTGTGAGCTGAACCCACTGCGATGAGTCGGCAGGAACAACGCTGGCTGACCGTCGCCAGATCGCAACCGCGCAGACTACAAGTACAGCGATCAGCAGTGATGCCCCCGCCCAAATGGCATGTCTGGATCTTCGTTGTGGTCGGGCCAATGCGATTTTTGGTTTGCTACCGGATTCCGTATCCCGCTTCAGCCGTTGCAGGTCTGTGCGAACTTCCGAAGCGTGCTGGTAGCGCAGACTCCAGTCCTTCTCGAGTGCTTTGAGAATTACGGATTCCAGAGCCGGTGGCACCTGGGGGTTGATCTGCGAGGGCGCAACCGGTTCCTGGTGGAGAATCGCGCCCCATACCTCCCCGGTGCTTGCCCCCTCAAACGGTGGCTTCCCCGTTGCCATCTCGTACAGCACCGCCCCGTAAGAGAATAAGTCGGTTCGCGCATCCAGTTCCTTCGCGCGAATTTGCTCCGGCGACATGTAGGCGACTGTCCCCAACAAAGAACCATCGGTCGTCAGTTGTGAGGCGTCGGAATCGATGGAAACCGTCACCGAATCGCTTCCCGCCGAAGCGGCTTTGCCTGCCCTCTTCGCCAGGCCGAAGTCAAGGATCTTGGCGTGACCAATCTGTGTGATAAAGATGTTTGCCGGCTTGATGTCCCGATGGATGATTCCAGCTGCGTGTGCGGCATTGAGACCGTCGGCGATCCCAATCGCCACCGGAAGCATCGCCTCCATATCTAAAGCTCGCCCGGCGATGCGATTCTTCAGGGTTACGCCCTGCAAAAACTCCATGGCAATAAACTGGTGGTCTTCATGGCGGCCGATTTCGTAAATCGTGCAAATATTGGGATGGTTTAGCGCCGATGCGGCACGAGCTTCCCGGCGGAAGCGGTCTAGGGCTTGCGGGTTGCGTGCGACGTCGTCGGGCAAAAACTTCAGAGCGACGAAGCGCCCAAGATCGAGGTCCTCGGCTTTGTAGACGACACCCATCCCTCCGCCGCCAAGCTTCTCGACGACGCGGTAATGCGAAATGGTCTGCCCGACTATCATCGGACGGAAGGATCTAGCCCGGAGATCTTATACATTCCATTGCAACAATGCAGCCACCTACGGAATTGTTGACTCCGCAGGTGGCGCGGAGCCGGAACCAACACAAGCTAATCCGGCGTCATTCCCAGAAGCTCCTCATGCCGCGCGCCCGCCTCCATAACCTTCGAGAAGAAGGAAGTCAAACCACTTCTGCTGAAAAGGTCTTTTACACGCGTTTTAGGATTTGCCAGTTCCAGTTCGCATTTCATGCGCGATGCATGCATGTAGACAGCCACTAGTGAGCCGAGGCCTGAGCTGTCGACATACTCGACATTGGTTAAGTCCAGCACCACTCGCTGGCGGTGGGACACTAGATCCCGAAGCGTGTCCTCAAATTTCGCGCTCGTGGACGAGGAAATGCGGCCTGTAGCTCGAACGACCGTCTCTGACGGTCCTTTTTCGGCATCGAGTCTGAGCTCTTCGAGGCGAGGGATTGGGTTTGCAGCCATAACGAACCTCCTTGTTGAACTGCCCCTACTAAAGAAATCGGAAATGGCTGGCAAAAGACGACATGTTCGGGCAAGAATTTTTGTCCGGCAGCCGAAGACACGTTGAATGCTTCTACCTTAAGACGGCTGCGGGAATCCAAACATCAACCACGACTGATTGGCGACCCAATGCGGGTACAGCTCCGTCATCTGATCGAACAGCTCCTGGTCGGACGTCGCGGTTTTCTGCAACCGATCGAAGTCCTCAAGGTAACGCTTGGTCTCTTGGATCGCCGCGGGAGAGTCGGGCGCGCCAGGCTTCTTGTGACCGGCGACGACCATCGTCGGGTTCAGCGCCGCTAACCGGTCCAGCGCCGCCATCCAATTCTTTCGGCTCTTGGGGGTGGTGTCGCCGACGTAGATGTGGCATTGGTTGTACACCACGTCGCCAGCCACGATCAAGCCGATCGACGGAACGTGTAGAGACGTCGTATCGGTGCTATCGGTGTGGCCCTGCTCGATGATGCGCATTTCGTGGCCCTCGAGCGTGAACGTGTCGCGCTCATAGGGCTCAGGTGCAACCAGCTTAGTGGGCACTTGCCCTGGAAACATCCGGCGGGCTAACCGCTCCACTGGGGGAGAGAGATACATCTGCATGGCGTTCAGCGTCTTGGGCGTGGCGATCGCCCGCGCGCCGGGGAAACGGTCGAGCAGAATGCCCAGACCGTAGAAGTGGTCGAAATGGGCGTGCGTTATATAGATGGTCTCCAGGTTGCGGTTGTGCAGAGCAACCCAATCCGCCAGAGCCTCGGCCTCAGCAATCGTCAGCATTGCATCTACCAGCACCGCGTCGCTCTCGCCGAAGATTAAAGTCGACGTGATCGGATCGAAGCCGAGCGCTTCGCCGAAGGGCTTGGGCCGCTCGCCAACCATAGACTTTCCCGGGGCAGTAAAGACGTTTACACTCAGCGTGTTCAAGGCAGCGGGGCGATCAGTCTCGGGTCTCTTTCTGTCCATTTATGACGTCCATTTGGTGGTCCTTTCGATCAGAGCGACTTACGGTTGAACGCAAGATTGGCAGAGGCGCGACGACGAGTCTATTGGACGAATGTATCGATCGATACCAAAAGTCTCGGTTGAAATTTACGGGCGGTACACCTTATCTCCCTACTAACGAATTGACCTCGATCGCCAGCCCCAATTGCCTCGCGCCCCAGTTTGAGAGAGCAGAGATCGAGCTGCAGTCCTTCACAATCCAGTCAGCACCGGCACCCTGAAGGGTATCTTCCTCCGCGGTGGTCTTCACCGCAATTACCCGCGCTCCTGCCGCTTTTCCGGAGCGAATTCCAGCCGGGGCATCTTCTATCACAACGCAATCTGTTGCCGCTAAACCCAGCGCCGCCGCCGCTGCCAGATATGGTTCAGGATGTGGCTTGCCATTTTGCACATCAGTGCAGGTGAGTAAGTGTTTCGGTGCCAGCAACCCCGCCGCGCCCAGACGCGCCAGCGCGAGCCGCCGCGTGCAAGAAGTCACAATCGTCCAGCGTTCCGGTGGCAGGGAGTTAAGCAGTTCGACCGCCCCAGAGAGCGGCACGACTCCGCCCATATCTTCGAGTTCGCCGAGTTCGACCTTTGAGTTTTCTCGTTCAATATCCGCGTGAGGCAGATACTCACGTATCGTCGAGATACTTGGCCGCCCATGGGCTTTGCGAACCACTTCCTTTGGATCGAAGCCGTGCTCGCTAGCCCAGCGTGCCCAAACCCGCTCTACCGCGGGAGTGGAGTCGATCAGTACGCCATCCAAATCAAACAGAACTGCACTGCAGGCGATCCGGACCGTGCCCACTATTGCTTCTTCTTCCCAAACAGCCCGGAAAGGCCCTGGACAATACTGCTGGGGTTCTGCCCTTTGAACTGACTGTTCAACATGCCCTTCACATCCGGCATGAACTTCGGATCGGACGTCGTTCCCTGTATGAAGAACGGAATCGCGGCGTTCTTGTTTCCCAAGCCTGCGATCTGAGTAAGGCCGCCCATCACAGCGCCGCTCGGCTTGGCTTCCATGTGATAGTTAAGAGCGTTTTGCGGGCTGATGGTGCCGCTTCCAGTGACCACGCCAAGCGATGGAATGTTCAGGTTCACGTTCTGTGTGGTGATGCCTTCCGGTGCCACGTGCGCATCGGTACTGAAATTCTGGATCGTAGTGTTGGAGCCCGTTTTGGCGCCGCTCAGCGCAGAAATCGCCGCCATCTTCGATCCAAGGTCGAAGCCCTGTAGCTGAGTGTTGGCCAGTTGCACCGGACCGTTGATGACCAACTTGTCTACCGGGCCGGTGATTGTGAAATTCGCAGTGAGCGTTCCGCCTTTGAGCGACGATCCCGAGGGGAGCGTCACTCCCATCGCCGGCAACATCGGCACAAGATCGTCGACTGGCATGTTCGCGGCATTGAGCTTCATGTTAAGGACGGTGGTAGCGGGTTGAATCTGGTAAGTGCCGGTGAGCCGCGCCAAGGCCTTGCCAATGGTGACATCGCACTGTGTGAGGTCGCCGGACTGCTTCTGCAAATCGTAATTGGTCGCATACTTCAGATCGACAGATTTCGGTGCAGGCGAGCCTTTCGGCGAAGCTTTCAATTTGCTCACGGTTGCCGTGCCGCTGCTTTGTGCCTGACGGCCGTTAGAACTTACGGTTCCGTTGAAATCAGCCATACCGGCGATACCGGAGTCGGACGGAACAAAACCGGAAGCTTCGAGGTTTAGCTGACTGACGTTGACCTTGGCGTCGAAGGGAGTGAGCGAAGCGTCGGACGAATCTATCGGTCCAGCCGTACCATTCAGTTTTGCCGTACCCCCACCGGGCAAACCAGCAGAAAGTGTGAACGGAAATTTGGAGGTGAAGGAGAAATTTTCAACGCTGATGTCGACATTCGAATAAACCTGCGGCTTTTCTCGCGAGCCGACATTGGCCATGGTCACCGTGCCATTCTTCACATTCAGCTTCCCGACGGCAAGATCGGGATTAGATCCCGCTGGCGGAGGATCGTCCCCGGCCTTTTTAGCGGTCGACGGGTTGTTAGGAGCTGCCGGCGCTTTTCCTTCCGCTGCACGGGTCGGTGCGGGCGTAGACTTGCCTCCGATGCTCGAGAAGTTCCACCGGCCAGATGCGTTCTTCAAAAGTGACACTTGCGGGTCGCTCAGGGTTATCTCAGTGACGCGCAAGGATTTAGAGAAGATCAGCGGCATCATCTCTACGCCTACATCCAGCGACTTGGCCTTTACGAAAGGTTGGTTACTGAAAGCCGGGTCGTCGGATATGGCAACGTTGTCCGCCGAGACGCTGCCGCCGAGAATCGATAGATGTAGCTCGCCAATGGTGACCTGACGTCCCAAGGCGGTGTCGAGCTGTGACTGGATCTGTGGGCGGAACATGTTGACGTTGATAATGAAGGGAAGAGCGATGGCGATAACGATCAGGACTACGATCACGATTCCGATGATCTTGAGGATTTTCATAAGCAGGTCCTCCGTATGGAGTTAGTTTCGTTTGGATGACCGCTACTCGCGTAAGGTGAGCCGAAGCAAGTCTATCAAAAAGGATAATCTTATGGCCGATTTCTTGCCTTATTTGGCCATATCGGCTTGACACAATCAGCCCTCTCTGCTGTAGTAGTGCGCCAGAAGTAGCGCGAATTGCGCCATTCGCGCTCCGCCTCGGTTCATGAAGCGTGCCACGATCACTATTCGGGACGTCGCCAAGGAAAGCGGTTTTTCCTCCACGACGGTCTCAATCGTGCTCAATAACGCTCCTCTCGCACGTTACATCCCCGATAACACCAAGAAACGAATCGAGCGGGCCGCCAAGAAGCTTGGCTATCGCCCGAATTTGTTTGCCCGGTCTCTGCGCAGCCAGCGCAGCCACACCGTCGGAGTCATGGTTTTTGACATGACGGATCCCTACTGCACCCTGGTGCTGCGCGGCATCGAGAACTCCCTTTACCAGTCGAATTACTTGCCGATTCTTACCGACGTTCACAACGAGCGTAGTCGCTTCGAGCGTTACCTCGAACTGCTGCTCGACCGCCGGGTGGAAGCGCTGATCGTTCTCGCCAACTGGCTTTTTGTCGACATCGATGTTCTCGCCGATTTGGAGAAAAGCGCTATTCCCACGGTGATGATCGGCAGGGAACTCAACACTGATTCCATCAGCTCGGTGATCGTCGACAACGAGCTTGGCGGCCACATGGCGTTGGAACATCTTTATGCCCTTGGGCATCGCAAAATCGCCTTTATTCGGGGCCCAAAAACTCTGTCCGACAGTGCGCCGCGATGGAAGGGCATTCGGACTTTCGCCAAAGAGCGCGGCCTCGAACTCGACCCACGGCTAATTGTCGACCTGCCCGAATCCCGCGACCCAATCTCCAGTTTTGAAGTCGGCTGCAAGTTGACCGAGGAACTGTTGAAGCACAAACATGCTTTTACCGCCCTGGTCGCCTTCGACGACCTCACGGCGTTTGGCGCGATCCGCGCACTGGCGAAAGCCGGTTTGCATGTGCCCGAACAGTGCTCCGTCACCGGTTTTGACGATGTGGCAGCCTCCAGCTTATCCACCCCGCCGCTCACTACTGTCCGCCAACCCATGGCGGCTATGGGAACCATGGCTGCCGGAATAGCCATCGAGGCGCTCAATGCAATGCTCGAAAAACGAAGCCTTCCTGCTGTCCATCGCAAAATCGCTCCTGAATTGGCAGTCCGAGAGTCGACTCGTGCCCTGTTGTGATCTATCTTGAGAACTGACTATTTCAACCCACATGGGCATGTTGGCGAGTTGGTTTGATGGTCGCGAGGGCTTGCTCGAGATCCGCAATCAGATCATCAGCATTCTCGATTCCGACGGACAATCGAATTAATTGTTCTGTGATTCCCATCTTTTCCCGATGCTCGGCAGGAATCATGGCATGAGAAGTCAGCACCGGGATGGAGACTAGGGAATCCACTCCGCCCAGGCTAGGCGCAAGCGTAAACAGATTCAGCGCCTCGCTGAGTTTTCGTGCATCATCGCCCGAGCCCTCGACCTCGAAGCTGACCATGCCTCCGCCGCCATTCATCTGCGTCATTGCGAGCGCGCGCTGGGGATGATTTTCCAGAAACGGATAATGCACGCTTCGCACCGCGTGATTTCGTGACAGAGCCTGTGCCACCTGCAAGGCATTTTTGTTTTGCTGTTGCACCCGAACTGCAAGCGTCTTGATTCCACGCAACAAAAGAAACGCAGCGTGCGGATCCATTACCCCGCCGAGCGTAGTCCTCGTGTTGTGAATCAGTTCGATCAGGTCCCCGCGTCCCGCCACGACCCCACAAATGACATCATGATGCCCAGCGAAATACTTCGTTCCGGAATGCATCACCAGGTCAATCCCAAATTCCACCGGACGGCAGTTGATGGGCGTCGCGAAAGTGCTGTCAATCATGGTGAGCAATTTGTGCCTTTTCGCAATCGCAACCGCACGCCGCAAGTCCACTACTCGCAACGTGGGATTCGTGGGAGATTCGAGATATAGCAGCTTTGTGTTTGGCCGGATAGCGCGTTCATGCTGCTCGTATTCAGTCGTATCCACAAACGTCGTTTCAATACCCAGCTTGGGTAGCCAGTGGCCAAAGAACTTCGTGGCGCCGCCGTAGATATCCCGCTGCGCTACGACATGATCGCCGGCTTGCAGCAGAGCGAGCACCGAAGTCGTGATCGCATTCATGCCCGAGGAGAACAGCAATGCCCGGTCCGTTCCCTCCAACTCCGCGATCGCCTTCTCGGCGACTGTATTAGTTGGATTGCCGTACCGGGTATAAAACGTATCGGTAGGAGTGACGCGCAGTTGTTCTTTGTTGTCGCGAACCTCGAAGGTGGAAGTCTGGTAAATGGGTGTCGCCAAAGGCGCATTCTTCCTGCTTATGTCGGTGCCGGCGCGAACTGCCTTGGTTTCTGGACGATGCTCTCTTGTCACAAGCGCTCTCCTTGCCTATTCCCTAAGCGTATCGCTCGCTGGCGGTGCGGGCAAGCGCTGAGCTTATAATTCATCTTCGCGATTTTGAACTGACATGGATCTAGGATTGAAAAACCGCGTGGCCATCGTGGCTGCGTCCAGTCAAGGCATTGGCCGCGCGACTGCCGAGGCTTTTGCCGCGGAAGGCTGCCGCGTGGCGATGTGTGCCAGAAACGCTCAGGCGCTTCAAGCTGCTGCGGGAAAGATCGGGCAACAATACGGCGCCGAACTGTTTTGTGCGCCAGTCGATGTAACCGACCCGGCTGCGGTGCGCGATTTCGTTTCGGAAACCGTCTCCAAATTCGGGAGCGCTGACATTTGTGTTACCAACGCCGGTGGTCCTCCGGCGAAGAGTTTCCTCGCCACAAGCACAGAAGACTGGCGAAAAGCAGTGGACGCCAACTTCCTGAGCGCAGTCTATTTCGCGCACGAAGTGATTCCTCACATGCAGCGGCGAAAATGGGGCCGCATCATTACCATTACGTCAATCACCACCAAGCAGCCGGTTACAGATTTGGTTTTATCGAACGCAGTGCGCGCGGCCGTCGTCGGGCTGGTGAAGAGTCTCGCCAACGAATTTGGCAAAGATGGCATACTGGTAAATAACGTCGGCCCCGGATTCACCGCGACGGATCGCCTGAAAGAGTTAGCGAAGGCGCAGGCCGCCAAGAGCGGCAAGTCTGAAAGAGAAATATTTGACGCGTGGGCACAAGATGCTCCCCTCAAGCGCCTTGGGGAGCCACGAGAAGTTGCAGATACCATCGTCTGGCTGGCTTCCGAGCGCGCGTCCTATATAACTGGCCAGACGGTTTTGGTTGATGGAGGAATGTACAAAGGGCTGTAAACGCCCTCGTCATTCCGAGAAGCGTTAGCGACGAGGAATCTGTTTTGGATTTTATTGGGTTCTTCTAAACCACATGCAACCCTTAGCTTCCCGCATGGCCGTGATGACTGGTGAAGGAGCGCTCTCGGTTTTCGCGCGCGCCAAGGAATTGGAACGGCAGGGTCGCTCCATCATTCATCTGGAACTTGGCGAGCCGGATTTCCATCCCGACGCGCCCGTGCGCGAAGCCCTCAAGCAGGCTGTCGATCAAGGCAAAGACCGTTATTGCACCGTCGCGGGGGTTCGCGAGCTACGCGTCGCCATCGCCGACTATCTTCATCAGACTCGCAATCTTCGCGTCTCCGCTGACAACATTGTGATCGCTCCGGGATGCAAAATCGCTCTGTTTATGGCGATGATGGCCTTGATCGATCCGGGTGACGAAGTTCTCTATCCTGATCCCGGCTTTCCTGGCTATCCTTCCATCACGCTGGGACTCGGCGGTGTTGCCGTCCCGTTTGAACTTTCGGAAAAGCGAAACTTCCAGCCAAATGTTGACGAGATTGCCGCAAAGATTTCTCCCCGCACAAAAATTCTGATCACCAACTCGCCTGGTAATCCCACAGGTACGGTTTATTCCGACGCCGTGCAGCGCGGGATGGCGGAACTCGCGGTAAAGCATGACTTGCTGGTGTTTTCCGACGAAATCTACGCACGGGTAATCTACGGCCCAGAATACATCTCCATGCTCAGCTACCCCGGCATGGAAGGGCGCACTCTCATCCTCGATGGGTTCTCGAAGAGTTTCGCTATGACCGGTTGGCGGCTGGGCTATACCGTCGCTCCTCCGCGACTTGTTCCCGCGCTCGAGATGCTGGCGATCAATAGCTACACCTGCGTCGCGGAGTTCACCCAATATGCGGCGATCAAAGCACTGAAGGACGGTGGCGGGGCGACCCCATGTATGGTTGGAGAATTTGCCAAAAGGCGCGAGCAATTTATTCGTGATCTCAACCGAATTCCCGGTTTTCGCTGCCTGGCGCCGGAGGGAGCTTTTTACGCATGGGTCAACATAGCGGAGACGGGAAGGACTGCCGAAGACTTGTGCCGCATCATGCTGGAAGAAGCGGGGGTGGCGGCTATCCCTGGCGCTGCCTTTGGCGATGCTGGAAAGGACTTCATCCGCTTTTCTTTTGCATCTTCGATCACGAATTTGCAAGAGGCCGTTCAACGTATTCAGAAGGTTTCAACAGCATGGCAGGCCAGTGCGGCACTGAGATAGCTGTGTGAAAGGTTATCCATGATAGCGAAAAAGACGAAGAAGCGACCTGTTGCCAAGAAGTCGACGGCCTCGATGCGTCACATCCCTTGGAATTCTGTTCTGCTCGAGGATTTGAATCCCTTGCTGCAGCGGCAGTTCGTAGTGGGGCAGAACGTCATGCTGGCTCGCGTGCTCTTGAAGAAGGGTTGCGTGGTTCCTGAGCACAGTCACCATAATGAGCAGATTACCTACATTCTCGATGGCGCTCTAAAATTTTGGATCGACGGCAAAGTCATCGTCGTTCATGCTGGCGAAGTCCTCACCATTCCGCCGCACATGCCTCACAAGGCGGAGGCGCTCGAAGATACCGTCGACCTCGATGTCTTTAATCCGCCGCGGGCTGACTGGATCGAGAAGACCGATCAATACCTTCGCGGCCAAAAATAATCGAATAAAATGGCATTCTCCGTGGCTTCCGCCATGAGGAATGATGAGAATGGTTGAAACTTCCACTGAGGTTTTTGGGAGGAGTTCGCTCCGATGCATCACCTGTGGGGCACCCTCTGCTGCTCCGAGGGCAGACTTTCGCTGCTCTAGTTGCGGCGATTTGCTCGAAATCGTGTATGCGCAGCAGGATGCAGACGCGGCGACCCTGAAACGCGTCTGGCTCACTCGTCGTACTTCATCGCTTCCCTTGGATCAAAGCGGTGTCTGGCGTTTCCGTGAGTTGTTGCCGGCCTTCGATACCGACAGTGTAATTACGCTTCGCGAGGGCAATACTCCGATATACAAATTACCGCGCTGTGCCGCCATCGCCGGCGTGGAGCGCCTTTACGCCAAGCATCAGGGAATGAATCCTACCGGTTCGTTCAAAGACACCGGCATGACGGTCGCCGCCTCCGCCGGATGCACCGAAGGTTTTCGCTGGGTGGCATGCGCCTCGACCGGCAATACATCGGCTTCCATGGCTGCTTACGCTGCTCGCGGAGGAATGCGCAGCCTGGTGCTCATTCCGGAAGGCAAAGTTTCTTGGGGAAAGCTTTCGCAGGCGCTCGACTACGGCGCCGTTACGTGTCAGTTGAAAACCGATTTCGACGGCTGCCTGCGAGTGTTGAACGAAGTCGTACAGCGCATGCCGATTTACCTTCTCAATTCGGTGAATCCCTTTCGCATCGAGGGACAAAAGACCGCCGCGATCGAACTGCTCGAACAATTCGATTGGCAGGTGCCGGACCACGTGATCGTTCCGGGCGGGAACCTGGGCAATTCATCGGCGCTGGGAAAAGGCTTCCTCGAAATGATGGAACTGGGTTTCATCTCCAGCCTGCCGCGAATTTCCATAATCCAGGCCGAAGGCGCAAACGCATTGGTTCGAACCATACGGGAAACCAATGGCACAAGGCTCATTTCCGTCCACGCCGAAACCGCCGCCAGCGCGATTCGTATCGGTACCCCGGCGTCGTGGAAGAAAGCGGTGAGAATTCTGCAATTGACCGGGGGGACGGTCGAGCAGGTCAGCGAGATTGAGATCGCATTGGCCAAAGCGGAAATCGGAGCCGAGGGAATCGGCTGCGAGCCAGCTTCGGCTGTAACGTTGGCTGGGCTCAAGAAATTAGCACGGCAAGGATTTGTGAAGCTCAAAGACACCGTAGTCCTGATTCTGACCGGGCACTTGCTCAAGGATCCAGAATTTACTTTGAAGTTTCACCGCGGCGAATTGTTTGGCTTCGGAACTCAAGAGGCCCAGATTCTCGCTTCCCAGCAACGGGCTCCCATTGTTCTCGACGCCACTGCCGATGCCGTTCTTCGCACACTGAAGCAAAACGAGGACCATCCATAAAACCCTCGCGCTCAGCTCATGCCACGAACATCCAAAAATTCGAAGCTGTCGGCGACATTCACGATCACTTTGCCGGCAACCTCCGCCAACCTTGGACCGGCCTTCGACGCCGCTGCGCTAGCACTGTCAATGTTCCTTCGCGTCCATGCAAAGTCAGCCGATGAAATGTCGATCACGGCGCGAGGCGTTGACGCGGACATCTGCGGCGACATGCGCGATCACCTCATTTTGAATACCTATCGCCAGATTCTTGATCGCGAATGCAGGCGTGTGGCTCCCCTCCGTTTGCGCTTGGATAACGAAATTCCCATCGGCAAGGGTTGCGGATCGTCAGCCGCCGCTCGGCTCGCGGGAATTGCCCTGGCCAATCACTATGGACATCTCGACTGGGACGGCAATCGCATCGTGATGGAAGCCGCTCGGTGCGAAGGCCATGTTGACAATGTTGCCGCCTGTTGGCTTGGCGGGCTCGCCATCGGCCGCATCTCTGATGATGGCCAGGTCCATGTTGCCCGCATGCTTCCAAAAGGGAAGTGGCCCCTGTTGCTGGCAATTCCCGACCAGAGTCTTCCGACCGAGGAGGCGCGGCGAATTTTACCCAAGTTCTATGAACGAAACGATGCGGTCACCAACATTCAGAACTCCATGTTGCTGCTCGCGGCGCTTACCGAAGGAAACGAACCGTTGCTCGCAGCCGCGCTCGAAGACCGCATCCACCAGCCTTATAGGGCACAGCTCTGTCCGCTACTACCTGCTCTACAGCCATTGTCAAAACAGAGAGGAATTCTGGGAGTCGCGCTTAGCGGCGCCGGGCCTTCGGTCCTAATCTTTCTTGATGCGAAGGCGAGCCCTCGCAAAGTCAGCCAGCGGGTGAGGCAACAACTCACCAGGCAGGGTCTCGCTGCAACCTTGATCGGCGCCAGGATCACGCGTCGCGGCGCCGCCCAGAGCTTGTGCTAAGCAAAGAACATGAAAAAGGGGAGGCAATCGGGGAGTCAATGCAGGACTGAACCTAAAGCTGACTTCTAGTGAACCTGATAGGGGCCTCCGTTGAGCGCCTGCTCAGACATCATAATGCTGAACAAGTACTCTTCGAAGGTGAGGCCAGGATCGTCTGCAAAGCGCTCCGGATAGGAATGGAGCGCCAGCAGGAAGTTGTTGATTTCTCGCTGCGCATCGACTTCAGCCGTGGGGGCGGCAAAGCCTACCGTGATTGAACCATACCTCTTGTTTGCCATCCGTCGGTCTCCCTGTTTGAGAAAAGCCATACTTCAGCACTCCTTGGCCAGTTGAACTTCGGCCAATGTTACAGAGAGGGGAGTGCTGAGAATATTCGGCACGACAGGGGGTGTAAATGGCACTCTAGTGCTACGGGATTCCCCTTAGTTAGGGGCGGGGGAATTCCGTAGCACATGTCACATAATCGTCATAAGAAACGCTTTTTCTTGACGTTAACCTCGAGGATTGAAACTTAAACCTCAACTTATTGGCCCCGGCTCGCCGGTGGCACGACCCCGTTCATTCTCAGGTACTCCACCATCTGGCCGTAATGGTCGAAGGGGTGCCATAACGCGATATTTGCGATCATGAGACGACTCATTTTGCCTTCGCCAAAGGGGGCCTTGACCAGATCGGTTTGATTTTTCTCGCTGACGCTCGCCATGGCTTTGTGGAGATAGGTAAACGAATCCTTGAGAAACTTCATAATGTCAGCTTTGCTGGTGATGGAGTCCGGCCCATTCTCGCTCCCCAGATTGACGGGAGGCTTTTCTTCGAGAATCGCGGCGCCGAACATATAATTCACCGCTGCCACGTGCTTCACCTGCTGTGCGAAGGTACGAACGCCCTTGAATTCGCCATTGGTCGGCGCAAACGAATATTTGTCCTCTGGCATGGCATCTGCCGCCGGCACGAATTCTCCTTCCACCACAGTGATCGAGTGATCTTCAATTTGCGAAACGGTGCGGTGCTCTGTGGTTGTCATCTGGCTGAAAGCGAGCCCGGCACACGCAGTGACGAACACGAAAACGGGGAGCCACTTCACATTTTTCATTGAAATCTCCTTGGATTTGAGTGCAGAGACGAAGCCTGCTAGTCGCGAACCACTGACGGCGCAAATTCCAGTTCGTGCGAAGTCAGACGATAGCGGCGCACGGCCACCAATCCTAACACCAACGCAACTGCGGACCAAAGTAGAGCGCTGGGTACGCCCACCCAGCTGGCCACCGCTCCCCAGGCAGCGCTGCCCGCCGCCATCCCTCCTTGCAGCACTAGAAGGTACATCGACAGGGCCCGCGCGCGCAGAAAGGACGGCGACATGGTTTGTGCCGCGACATTCAGACAAGCGAGAATGCCAATCCATGCCGTGCCGCTCAGGAATAAAACCAGGGCCAGCAAACCGAAGCTGTGAACCTCTCCTGCGGCAAACGTCATCACTGCGTAAACCATGATTGCGAATGCCACCAATCCGTCGACCGACAAGTGGCTGCGCAGACGCGGGAGAAATGCTGCACCCGTCAGCGCGCCCAAGCCAAACGAACCGAGCAACAGTCCGTATCCAGTTGCGCCATGAGGACGCGCCACCAGAGGAAGTAACGCCAGCAGCGAACTTGCGCCCAAACTGAAAGCGCCCGTGCGGATCAGCACCGAGCGCACCACCGGCGCACTGCGAACGTAGCGTATGCCGGTCAGAATCGCTTCCCGTACGCTGCCTTTTTCCATGTTCTCGAAGTGCGCACGCTTCCAGCGGTACAAGAAAAAAATTACTCCAAAAAATGACGCTGCATTCAGCAGAAATGCAAACCCCGATCCGGCCAGAGCAATCACCATTCCGCCCAATGCGGGCCCGACCGCTCGCGCTACGTTGTAACCTACCGAATTCAACGCGACCGCAGGAGCGTGGCATTCGGCAGAAACGACTTCCGGCGTAATCGCCTGCCACGCTGGATCGTTCATCACCGCCCCCAGGCCGAGGATGAACGTGAGCAGAAGTAACGACCAAGGCGTCACCGATCCCAGCAGGCTCATCACCCCCAGCGCTCCTGCCGCCAAGACCATCCAGCCTTGCGTGATCAGCAGAAAGCGCCGTCGGTCCACCATGTCCGCCAGCGCGCCAGCGGGAAGAATCACGAGAAAAACTGGCAGCGTGGCGGCACCTTGCACCAGACTCACCATCAACGGGGACATCGTGAGCTGGGTCATCAGCCAGCCAGCGCCGACGTTTTGCATCCAGGTCCCCGTGTAGGAGACGACTGAGGCGATCCACAGCGAGCGGAATAGCGGTTCGCGAAGCGGTGCCCAAGGAGACAATGCCGCTCGCTTTGGCAAACTTGACGTCACGGTTGTGTCCGCTGCATGCGCCATTTTAGTGTCTGGAATTTCCCCTGGACGCGCTTTCGTGAATGACCCTAGGAGCCGGCAATCTGCACCCCATGGTCCAACTGCGATGCGAATGGCCAATCACGTCGGCGCCAGGCGCGCAAGAAAAAAATCACAATGCCACTCACTAAAATCAGTGCGGCATAGCGCACCTGCGTGAGGGAATTCGAGCGCGAGATAAGAATAAAAACGAATCCTACAAACGCCACCAAGGCCGGTACTGGATACAGCCACATGCGAAACGGACGTGGTATCTCCGGGCGCCGAATGCGAAGTACGATCACACCGATGGCTTGCACCAGAAATTGCAGCGTGATGCGAATTACGACCAAAGCCGCAATAACATCAGCCAGCGAGAGAAAACAAAGCAGGGCTGCAACCGCACCCATGCTCAGCAGAGAAATGTAAGGGAAGCGATATTCCGGGTGAAGCTTGGCAAACACCTGAAAATAATTTCCATCAAGCGCCGCGGCATACGGGACGCGCGAATAGCTCAGCAGTACGGAAAAAACCGAGGCGAACGCCGTCCACATCACCAGCGCGGTCACCAGCGTTGCCGCCCACGGCCCGTATACGCGGCGCATGAAAATTGACGCCACATACAACCCGCTCTCCGAGTTGTGAGAGGCCGTGATTTCTTGCCAGGGAATCACGCCCAGAATGCTGACGTTCATCAGCAAATATAGACAGGCAATCAATAAAATGGATAGCAACAGTGCGCGAGGAATGGTTTTTCCGGGATCCTTTACTTCACCTCCCAAGAAACACACGTTGTAGTATCCCCAATAGGTATATGTCGCCAACAGCATTCCGGGCCCCAAAGTCAGAAAGAAATGACGCGACAGAGTGAATGCCCCCGGTGGAAAACTGAAGGCGCGGGCTGCATTAAAGTGCGTCAGGCCTGTAACGATAATCCACAAAATCGTCCCCACCGCTCCCACCCAAAGCACCTTGGAGAGCCACACAATATTTGTGATTTTGCGATAGAGAAGCACAACCGCGAGCAGCACCATCCCGATGGCGACGAATGTTCCTCCAGAAACCAGCCATCGCACTTGTAGCCCGCCCAGAAACGGAATCGGCAAGCCCCAGTTGTGAACCGCGTACTGACGCTGCAATCCAGGCCAGAAATACGCGGCGTATCCAGCCATGCCAAGCGCGCCGGTGGCGATCGACATCGGTGCGCTGAATGAAAGTTGCCAGATGAAAAGAAATGAAATCAGCTTGCCCCAGCGATCTGAGCCGTAAATCTCGCGCAAGTAGCGATACGATCCGCCCGAACCCGGCATAGCCGCGCCCAACTCCGCCCATATCAATCCATCGCACGCAGCGAACACCGCCCCCAAAATCCAGCCCAGGATGGCTTGCGGTCCGCCCATCGCGCCAATCACGAGCGGAATGGTGATAAACGGCCCAACGCCGATCATCTCCGTCATATTCAGAGCAGTAGCGCTGGTCACGCCTATGCCCCGAATTAACTGCGGTGAAGAGGAATCGGATTGCGAAGAAGAGTGCATTGGAATAAAGCCAGATCTCAGTTCTTTCCGACTTCGATTACTGCTTTCCCGCACTCAAGAGATTTACATAGAGCCGGATCGCGCCCGGAATGCCCGCCGGCAACTGGCGAAAGAAAGCATATCCCGTGTAAATATAAGTTCCTTTCCCATAACTGGCGCGCAGCAAACCGCCCTTTTGGTCAGCCTCGCCGGGATCGTGGCATGACAGTAACGGTTTGAAATGATCGTCCCATTTGTCCATGAAATACAGGCCACGTTCCTGCACCCATCCATCGAAATCTTTTTGCGTGATCCGATTCGGATAGTGGAAGACACTGTCATCCGGCGCGAGAATTTCGACCGGTGCCTCTTCGACAGAAACACGCGCCCGGCTCAGTTGTGCCGGATAGGGTGTGAACTTTCCTTCGTTGAAATCGCTCACTCCTGTGTTGTACTGCACGACCAGCGTGCCGCCGTTATAAACGTAATCCAGCAATTTCTTGTTATTTGTTGCAATATCTTTCTGCGTATCGTAGGCGCGGATTCCCAACACGATGGTTCCGTACTGACTCAAACTTTCCGCGCTCAATTTCTCAGCCGGAATGAGAGTGACATTCATGCCAATTTGTTCCAGCACGGTCGGAATATCGTCGCCGGCTCCTTCGATGTAGCCGACCTTTAACCCGGCTGGAACGTTCACATCAACAACGCTCACATGCTGCACGGCAGGCTGATAGTAATAAAAAGTATTCAGGTCCTCGCGTGTGACTACCGTGTAACCTTCGCTATATTTCTTTCCCGCGGATTCGAAAACCGCCCGAATTTGCGTTGGCCCTTCCTGTAAGTTCGCGTGCTGCACTTTGAACTGCGACTCGATTTTCTGTCCGACATGGTCGAAATGTAGTGCCAGTTCAGCCGGTTCCACGCGCCAGCCGTCCGGTACCTCGAGATGAAGCTTTCCCTCCGCAGCATCGGGCAGATTGCTGGAGACCGCAACTTTCACCTGGTTCGCACCCTGGTTTTGCGTCGGAATCACCTGCTCACCCGGATCGAGTAAGACCGAAAATGACGGCGCCACCGCGATGGCACGCTCCAGTTCTCGTCCATCGGGGCCTTTGTAACGAACCATTGCGACCGCGTGGGCTGTAATTTCGGTTCCGTCGACCACGTAGCGAGCGTGAGCTTGCAGCGGAGGGGGAGGGAAGGGAAGCGTAATATATCGCGGCTCGTCGATCGTATTGATCGCATCCCGCTCCGGGTCATTGCGGTGCCAGTAAGGTCGCGTGTACGGCGCATCGTCGGGAACTGTGACCTTCAGAGTCACGCTCGAGGCACTGGACGATCCGTTTTCTTCCGTGCTCTTCCAGCCCGGAGGCAGGTCTAAGGCAATCTGCTTGATCTCTAGCTTGGGTTTGCTGATGAATCGCGCATCCACATTGAAGCTCTGCCCAGGCACAGCCATAAACGCATCATCGGCATTTTCAGCAACGGGAACATCAACTTCAACGCGAAACTCTACACCCGCCGCCAGACTCACCGCCCTCTCGAATTGATCTTCTTTGGTTTGGAGCGCGGTCAGCACTGTATTCTTGCTTGCCGAGTTCATACTCGACGACTGAACTCGCTTGATGGTTTGCCGCGTTCTTTGTAAGCCTTTCGTCAGAGGCACAATCGCCCCTGCTGGATCCTTATCCGCTGCGGTCCCCGCTGCCTCAACATCACTTTGCACTTCGAGCAGGGCCGGTTTCAGGAACGGAGCTTTTCCCGCATCATCGCCGATCTGTGTTACCAATCCCGGCAGCGTCGTATCGATCCCGTCAAAAAAATCCTTTTCGTGCCCCTTTTCGCCGAACGCTTTCGGCAGAACCGAATCTACGAGTTTGTAGAATGCAAACCGATCGCCGGGATCGATCGTCCATTGTCCTGCGCCTTGGGAAAGCTGGTGCCGCAATCCCTCCATGGCGTATTGCGCATACGACATACCCAACGCCGGACTAAACGCGCCGGTATTCAGCTTGACCGTGTAATTCTCATCCGCACAGCTCGTCGCACCAAACCCGCACACGTTTCCAATGTAAAGTTTCTTTGCCTGCCAAGGCTGCAAGCCTTCTTTGATTTGCTCGGGAAATTGATTGGGATCGCCTGCGGCGCGAAATGCCTCGCGCGTCAAAATCGACGAGGCCTGATGATGTCCGTGGCCATCGCGATTAGTCCCACTGAATCGCGCCACTAGCACATCCGGCCGAAACGTCCGAATCACCCGTACCATGTCGCCGAGAGGAATTTCATGTCCCTGCCACTTCTGGAAAGTTTCTTCGGATGTCTTCGAATATCCGAAATCTGCTACTCGCGTGAACCGCTGCTCGACTCCGTAATAGCGATCCGCCGCCGTGAGCTCCAGCGTTCGCAGCACGCCTAGCACATCAAAAAGATTGCTGCCCAGCTTGTTCTGTCCGCCTTCGCCCCGATTCAGTGTCAGCAGCAGAACCGTGTCTCCCTTGCCTCGCGATTCTAGCGTCAACATGCCGCCATCCTCGTCGTCGGGATGCGCCACCGTTTGCATCAAACGCGCTGTCGTTCCGAGGCGCAAAATCATCTCTTTAAGTCCCGCGATACCGGTATCGACGGGCAATGGCTCGGTCGGGCTTGCCGAATCCGGTTCAACATCGGGGGCTGCAGAGGCGCCAAGCACAAAAACAAAGATAAAAATCAGCGAAAGGCGCAGAAACCCATATCCGCGCCGCGACCGCTGGCGGTTGTGACGTTCCATAACTAAAAGATTGTTTCTCTCGCGGGTGGGAGGCAAAAGTTTTTCCTGGTTAATACTCCATTCGACCGATTGGCGCAAAAACGGTTAGCGGCAACAATCCATAATCCTATCCGAATTACCGCGCCGATGGGTTGGGGACGACACTTTCCTGACACTGGTGCGCTGCGGTCAGCACCTCATCAAACTTCGGATCGCTGCGCAGCTTGGCCAGCAGCGGATCGGAGAGCAAATTGGAATAAGCGCAGTAATTGGTTTCTACGGCCGTTTTCAGCATGTGCAGCGCCGCTTCTTTCTTTCCGCAGTACGCCAGAATCGCTCCCTGGTAGTACGAAAGTTCGGGATCTGGATCGGACGGCAAGCTAGTTTCATCTTCATGCGCGATCCGGTCCAAATCAGCCGACGGACCCAGCAAGCAGGCCTGCACTAGATCGCGATGATAGTGAGGCGTCGTCGCCATGCGCGTCACTGCCTGCCGTGCCTCCGCAACCTTGCCCTCACGCAGCAGGAGCGACGGCATAATATAGTTTGCCCATTCCGAACCCGAGTCCAATCGCAGATAGTCTTCGGCCCGCTCCATCCGTCCCAACTCCATAAAGACGTATGCGCAGGTGCGGAAGGTGTAGTCGCCGGGATCGAGCGAAAGCGCCGTATCGCACTCCCGCGCCGCCTGTTCCAGCATTCCCGCGTATCGCAAGACATAGCTCAGCGTGAAATGGGCCGTACCGCTTTCGGGGCGTCGCTTCACTAAATCTGTCGCCTGTTCGTATGCCTTGCCCAATTCTCCGCGCTCGACCCGGTTCGTAATCAGCCGCCCCGCCGCTGCCGTGCGATTCGGATCGAGCTTCAGCGCCTGCTCGCAATCTGTATTCGACTTCTGAAACGCATCTTCGCCACCAGTGGAGTAAGTCGAATCGAGGTAATAGCGCTGGCATAATTCTTCCCACGCAGGAGCATAGTTCGCGTCAATTTTCGTGACACGCTCCAGCACCGCGATGGCATCTTTGTTCGGTCCCGGATCGTGGGGCACCGCCAGGCTGTGCAAATAAAGGTCATACGCCTCCGGGTTCTTGGCTTGCGTGCTGGTGTTTAGCACTCCGCCCGTAACCCCAAGTGCGGGCAGCAGACCCTGACGTATTTTCCCCGCCAGCAATTCTTGCAACGCAATCAAATCCTGGCCGTTCACCGAGAAGTTGCTCTGCCACAATAGACGGTCGTTTTTCACCTCTGTAGCTTCCAGGGTGATCATCAGATGATCGCCCTGCCGAATGAAATGCCCTGAAAGCACCGAGCCCACGTGCAGCTCTCGCCCGACTTTCTGCGGGTCAACGTCGGCACTCACGTATTTTCTCGTCACCGACGATGGCCGAACATCGAGCGATGGCGTGTAGGTCAGAATGTTAGAGATTTCATCCTGCAAGGCGAAGCGTAAGTAATCGACGCTAACATCGCCATTCACGTTCTGCAGAGGAAGAATCGCGATGGTATTCGTGGACGCTACGCCCGCGCCTTTGCGCTGCCGAACCCACCAGGTTCCCAACGCTGCCAGCACGGTGATCAGCAGTGCGGCCGAAACGATCGCGAGCCACTTCAGCCATGGGCTGGGACCGCCAAAGGTATTCGTCATCACCCGCAACGCGGCTTCGCGCGAAGCGCTTCGCACCGGGCCCGATTCGGTTTGTTTCCTGAGGCACTGCAGGTCGGCCTTGATTTGGGCTGCAGTTTGGTACCGCTGCGCGCGGTCTTTCTCCATCGCCTTTCCGATGATGCCCTTTAGCTCAACCGGCAAGGATTGATTCAGCGCTAAAGGCGACGCAGGTTTCTGATGCAAAATCGCGTCCAGCGTGGTCACAACATTCGTTCCGCGAAATGGCTTCTTACCCGTAGCCATCTCATACAGCACGACGCCAAAAGAAAAAATGTCAGTCCGCGCGTCTAAGTCTTCGCCACGTGCTTGCTCAGGCGCCATGTAAACCGCCGTGCCCGGAACCACGCCCATTGCCGTGAGCGAATCTTCGTATGGTGTCTCGTCGCCAACCGGCGTTCCGTCGCGCGTGACCTTGGCCAGCCCAAAATCCAGCACCTTTACCTGGCCGCTTTCAGTCAAGAAAATATTCGCCGGCTTTATGTCACGATGAACAATTCCCTTGGCGTGCAAGGCTTCCATGGCCTCTGCTACTTGTATGCCGACATCGAGAATCTGGTCGGTTTCCAGCGGGTTGCCCCCACGCAGCCGCTGCTTCAGGCTCTCGCCCTCCAGCTTCTCCATGACGATGAAGGGATGGCCACTGTTGTCCTCGATGTCGTGGATGATGCAGATGTTAGGGTGGTTTAATCGCGAGGCCGCGCGGGCTTCGCGCTCGAAGCGCTCGAGGGATTTCGAATCGCCAACCAGGTTGTCAGGAACAAACTTGAGGGCCACATGCCGGCCCAGGCGCAGGTCTTCCGCCTCATAAACTACGCCCATGCCTCCGCCGCCTAGCTTTCCCAGGATCCGGTAGTGGGAAACGGTCTGGCCGATCATGCCAAGTGCCTTCGGCGCTAATGGTAGGCCGCGGAAGGCGGATGGTCAACATCGGGGACATACGGAACGTTTACCACCGCCGCCCGTCAACAATTGCCGGGGCCAGTTCGTGCACGCTAACCCGCGGGGAAGGGAAACTGCTGAGGATTCCGCAGATCGAATTACGAGTGGCTACCACGCAAGTGGTCCACCCGTCACATTTTCCCGTGAACTAAGTCACGGATTTAATTTCTCTTCAGCCCTAGCCTGTAGTTGCGTCCCGAGTTTCGACCCAAAATGAAGATGACTCACAGAATGGAGATTTTATGCGTGTTTCGAAGCAGTTAGCCTGGTTTGCAATTTGCGTCTTAGCGTTCGGCTTGTGTGCCAGCGCCAGCCAAAACAAGTTTGGTGTCGCTGACACCCGAACCATTGAACTTGTTGCTCCAACTTGGGTGGGCGACACGTTACTGCCAAGCGGCGACTATAAGGTGGTTCACACCATGGAAGGCCAAGACCACATTATGGTGTTCTCGCAGCTGAACACTCACAAGCCTGCTGAAGCGCGAGTAAAGTGCCAGTTGGTGAATCTGGCAAAGAAAGCCGATCAAGATCAACTGTTCTTTACCACTAATCCGGCTCACCAACGGGTCTTGCATGTGCTTGTCTTCCACGGGGATTCGGCACAGCACGTGTTCTAGCCACAGACAAGGAGACAGACGGAACGTTCCCCAACATGGGGCTCGTTCGCGTACGGGGAACGTTCTGTCTGTCCCCGCTCTGGACCCCCGCTCTGGACCGCAGCGGCTTGGTCTTTCGACCAGTGATACGGTTCTATAGGCAACCTGGGATTTTATTTTCGCCTCTGACGAGCGGTACAAACCGCCTCTCCGAGGAGGCCCAATGCCACGCGTCTTTCTTGCTTTCTCGTCCCTGGCCGTTCAACTTATTTCTTTCTCAGCCGTGGCCCAGCTACCGGCCCGGGTTGAGGTCGCTTACTTGCTGATCAATTCTTCCCAGCTGCAAACCTACGACGTCGATGCAAGCACCGGCGTGCCCACACCGGAGGGCAAGCCACTGACAGTCTCTCCAAACGTCTTCAGCGTTGTTCCGTCGCCGAACGATCACTTTCTGTACTTTCTCGGGAGAGACAGGCAGAAAGATGAACATCTCTGGGTGTACGCAACCGATTCCACAGGCGCACCGCAAAGCGATCCAATTCAGGTGCTAAATGTCAAAAATCTTGGGCCCTTCGAGATTGATCCCACTGGCAAGCTGGCGTACGCCGTCGAGAATAACTGCTGTGAATCGCAGATTGCGGCTACGAGTATCCAGCTTTTCAATGTCGATCCCCAAACCGGCTTGCTGAGTCTACCTTCGAAACCTGTTGCATCATTTCCGCAGAATGGGCCATGTGGAGACGGGTGGTCGATCGAAGGCTCTCTGGGATTTAGCGGCTTCAACCTTCGTGGTTCAATCCTTCTGGATGAATGGCTCTGCACCGCATACGACTGGGCCAAAGGAATCTATTTTGCCTCCACCGTAAACACCAAGACGGGAGCGCTCGGGTCAGAACAACAGGTCTTCTCCTGGTTCGAGGATTCGAGCGGCGACGGCGTCTGGTTTACGCCCAGAGCTCTAATCGATTACAGCGATCCGGCAGGGGGACAGGGTGATGCTGCTGTCACAATCTATCCACCTTCCGGCGGCACTGAGCCTGTATTCTCCTGCAATGCGCAGATGCTCGAAGCTTGTGCCAGCGGTCTCGGTGGCATGCCCGATCCCGTCGGAGAATACATGTTCCTGCAGACTTCGCAGTCCAACGTCGAGATTACGCGAATCGACTTACCCGGCAAGAAGATCGTAGATACGGGGAACGGCATGCCGGGACGAATGCTCACGATCAGCTCAGACCGGCGCTTGATCTATACACAGCCGGCGGGCCAAGAGCAGGAGTCCGCGGCTCCGATTTATACGTTCAATCCTGCAACCGGGGAAGTGCAAGCGGGCGGCACCATCGAGGTGCCGGCAAGCTTCAGTTCCTTTGTTGTTGTCCCGGCAATTCGCGAACCATAGAAGGCTGACTTGACAACGGAGTTCACCAAAGCGTCCTCCATGGCGCACCCGGTGAACTCCATGCGTACAAAATCTATCGGGGATTAGTGCAAAATGATCGGCGACAGCCAGCCCAGCCATCGAGACAAAGAAGCACAATGCGGAAAATTGATCCCAACGCCGGAATGAAACTCGACCCTGCAGCTCACCACGACAACCTCCGCCGTCTTTCTTGCCCCGGAAACCGAACCCTTTGCTATACTTCTCCGGGTGACGGGAGACCGGGTCTCGGACTCCCGCCAGAGCCCGTAAGAAGTTTGCGGCTGCGCGGTGCCAGACTAGCTACTACTCCCCCACTATCCGGCATCCTTGTGGCCGAGTGTGTTACGTGTATCGTATAGCCATTTCTGGCCGAATGGCTCAAGCGGCGAGGAATGGCAACATGCGACAAAACGCGACACGGGCTACCAACGTGCGACATACATGGCTTCGTCCGAACAACTTCGGCAAAGCAACAGCCGCCTGGACTCCTGGAAGGCCATTGCCCAGTATCTCGGTCGCGACGTCCGCTCCGTCCAGCGTTGGGAGCGGGAGCGCGGCCTGCCAATCCATCGGCTACCGGGGCAAAAGGGTAGTGCTGTCTTCGCCTACCAGGAGGAACTGGAAGAATGGCTGCGTTCCGGACGCCAGGAAGCACCTGTAGCCGAGGCCCTATCCGCAGTTCCTGAGCCCGCCCCGTCTCCTCGACCTTTTGCAGAAATTCCATCTGAGAGTTCGGCCTCAAGCAGTACCCGCTGGATTACGCTTTCCGTCATCGTCCTGGTTTTGCTTGGAGTACTCGCCTTCGTCTGGCATCATGGCGTTCTTGAGGCGTCGACCGCCGGTCCCATCCGTTCCATCGCCGTTTTGCCCTTGCAAAATCTCTCAAGCGACTCGAACCAGGAGTATTTCGCGGACGGCATGACGGATGAGTTGATCACCGATCTTGCCCAGGTGCGCGAATTGAAGGTCGTCTCCAAGACCTCGATCATGCAGTACAAAGGCACCCGTAAGCCTCTGCCGCAGATCGGCAACGAGCTTGGCGTCGATGCCGTGGTCGAAGGATCGGTGCTTCGCTCCGGCGATCGCGTCCGCATCACCGCCCAACTTATTCGCACCTCGACCGATCGTCATCTGTGGGCGCAGTCCTACGAGGGAGATCTCGAAAACGTCTTGGCACTGCAGGCTAGAGTCGCGGAGGCCATCACCGATGAAGTTCGGCTTAGCCTCAGTGCGCAGGAACGTAGCCGTTTCCATTCGGCCCGCAGCTATGATCCTCAGGCCTACGATCTCTACCTTCGAGGGCGTTACGCGTTCGCCCGCAGAAATGAAGCCGCCTTTCAGGAAGCCATTGGATACTTCAAGCAGTCAGCGGCCAAAGACCGCCAATTCCCGCTCGCCTACGCAGGGCTAGCAGATTGCGATACGTTGATGTCGCTATACGGCGACGGTTATTCATGGGTCGCAGAGGCCAATGCGAACGCCAACAGAGCTCTTCAACTCGACGATGACCTGGCTGAGGCCCACACTTCGCTGGCGGCCGCGGAAGTACTGGACTGGCGCTGGAAGGACGCAGAAAGAGAATTTCGACGGGCTCTCGATCTGAATTCCAATAGCGCCCAGGCGCACCAGTGGTATGGAAATCTCTTGCTCGGCCCCCTTGGTAGGCATGCCGAGGCAATTGCCGAGATGCAACGCGCGCTCGACCTCGATCCCTTATCACTGGTCGTGAATACTGACTTGGGATATGCATACTTTATCGCCAGTCAGGACGATCTAGCATACCGCCAATATCAGAAAGTGCTCGCTATGGATTCCACATTCGTTCCGGTCCATTTCGATTTGGCCGGGTACTACGATGCGCACGGAATGTATGACAAGGAGATTCAGGAGTGGATCGCGGACTACTCCTTGAGTGGGCACGCCAATCTGGCAGAATCGATGCGACAGTTAGCCAATCAACCCCAGAAACTATTCGGCGCCATGGCCCAAACCGAGGGTACGCTCGGTCATTCCACAGAGGCATCCGACAGTTCCGCAGCGGTATCGGTCGGTGCTTACCTCCGGCTGGGCAGGAAACAGGAAGCTCTTGCGTCGCTTCAGAAATCCTACCTAAGGCACGATCCGAACATGGTTTTCATCAAAGTAGATCCCGCCCTG
>Ga0335073_10000586_pt1 | contig 46980 bp, 44 predicted proteins | sample Lox_Sample_22_FD_207093 | JGI IMG/M metagenome (GOLD analysis project Ga0335073, IMG submission 207093) | Soil microbial communities from Loxahatchee National Wildlife Refuge, Florida, United States - Lox_Sample_2.2 | ecosystem: Environmental > Terrestrial > Soil > Wetlands | place: USA...
AAGGGGCTCACCTTCACTCATAAAGCTTCCAACTCCCAATTTCTCCCTTTTCATTCTCTCAGTCATATACAGTCTAACCGCAATACTAAAAGATTAACGATAAGCCATTGAACATCTTGGAAAGAAAAATTGTCACCGGAGGGGGCATATGGCGGGACAATTGAAGTCTTCGAACGGCCTTCGATGACCTCACCACTCGATGCGGCAGCGCGATCGAAAGAATTAACCAACCCATTTAATATATAAACTAGCACTACCCGCGGACCTCAGATCTTGAGTATCCGGCATTGTTCCATCTTCATCCTCGGATCCTCACAATGGCACTCCTAAACACCATTCTCCAGGCCACCAATTTCAGAACGCACTTCCTGCGCACAATCGTTCCCAGCGTTGGCCTAGCATATGGCATCCAAGCCGCCGTAGCAATCCCAAGCATCATCTTCCAAACAGAGCGCTTCTACGACCTCAGCGGCTCGCTCACCTACCTCTCGTGCACAGCTCTGAGCCTGTACCTGCCTGTGGTGCGCGCACGCAGCGCCGCGCGCGCCGCCGGCCACGCGCTCCCACCATGGCCCAGCATTCTCGCCAGCATCGCCGGCGCGGGCAGCCCGACGGCGTGGAACTGGCGACAGGTGGTGCTCTCGGCGGCGGTGTCGCTGTGGGCAGCGCGCCTCGGCACGTTCCTGTTCGCGCGCATCAGCGCCGACGGCCGCGACAGCCGCTTCGACCGCATTCGCGGACGGCCCGCCGCGTTCGCCGCCGCGTTCGCCGCGCAGGCCACGTGGGTGAGCCTCTGCCTGCTTCCTGTGCTCGCGGTGAATGCAATCCCTGCGACGGCGCTGGCGAAGTTGCCGGCGTTGATGGCTACGGATGCGCTCGGGTTGGCGCTGTATGGCGGTGGGCTGGCATTCGAGGGCGTGGCGGATGCGCAGAAGAGTCGGTGGGTGAAGGAGAGGAAGGAGGAGAAGCATAGTGAGGAGTTTTTAACCAGAGGTTTGTGGAGTAAGAGTAGACATCCGAACTACTTCGGTGAATCAACCTTATGGACCGGTATTGCGACCGCAGCCGCCGGTGTGATGATGAGCAATGTCGGTCAAGCCGGTATGGGATTCGCTGGAGGACCTGCTGGGAAGATGGGTGCTTTGGTTATGGCAGGCGTTAGCCCAGCATTCGTTACATTCCTCCTGCTGAAGGCGAGTAGACTTGTAAGACTTGCAAGTAGCCTTACTGACATTGATTGTAGGTCTCTGGTGTGCCTATGAGCGAGAAAAAGTATGATAAGAAGTTCAAAGGGAATAAGGAATACGAGAAGTGGAAGCGGGACACTCCAATGTTCATTCCTAAACTATAGATGGTGCTCGCAAGAATCCTCCGTAGACGGGCTTTGGCTTCGAAGCACTGAAGACGTTTGTAATAGACTTCGGTGGAAACACGGCTTGAGACTTGCAGGATGTAAAATCCCTGCGTCTCTTTCTTTGACTTCCCACTGGAGACTAAGCCTCAATGCCAATATTATCATAGGACCTCTACACTTCTCTGAGAACGAACAATGAGCTCCTCGTCTGGCAAACCAGAATATTAATTTTCAAAGCCGCCTCCAGTGGCAATTGGTCTTTAGAATCCTTCAAATACACGTCTGGACAGAAGTTTGAATTTCGAGCACCAAAGAGACCACCTACATCATTTGTAGAAGTTTCATTATCTACATGATTAATCCACCACTAGAACAGAATACACAAAATGCTGCTTCCACAAGGCTCTAGCGCTGCAACGGAAAAACTGGCACGAACACATCATTTCTCCTCCGGTCGGTAAACAGCCGGGATCAACATGTAATGCGCGCTCGACACCTTCTCGGTCGTATGCATAAAAGTCCCACTCTGCGGATCAAACACAGTATGCGGCAAAACCTTGACGGCAATAACGCCGTCATTCAGCGCGGCGGCCCTCCCAATCGGGCTCACGCTGCGCGTCAGGCGGCCGGCGGTCTGCATCCTGCGGCTCGGACGGCCGCGCGGCGCCTCGTTGACGACCTCGACGGGCAGGGCCTCCCAGGGGTCGCCGCGGCGCTCGACCGCCGACTTGGGAATCAGCTCGGCGGTGGTTGGCGTCATGATGGCGATCTCCACGGTGCCGCCCAGCGCCCGCGGCGACCGCGTCAGCCACGGGTGCGGCGTCTTCGGCACCGCCGACCGCTCCTCCGGCCACTGCACGTCCGCTGCGAACCGCACGCCCCGTATTACGCGCTTGCCGAACCGCGACGACATCGGTGCTGGCGGCGGGCTGCGCGGCGACCGCGCGCTGTTGAGCAGCCCCGCGTAGCTGTTGGAGAGGTTGCTTGGCACCGGAGATGTGTCGATGGGTGCGGGCTTGCTGCGTGCCGGGCTCGCGGGAAACTGCGGCGAGAACTGCAATTTTGAGGGTAGCGGAGCCGGTGGAGGGTTCTCGGAGGATATTGCAGTGTCAGGGTCACGATCTTCCAATGAATTGAGGCGAGGAGACGTGTCAATTGGAGCAGGCTTGCTCCGGGCTGGACTTGCAGGAAACTCCTCCGAAAATTGTACTTTCAAAGCGCCCGGAGCAGGTGGAGGGTTCTCCGTTGAGATTGCTGTCTCAGGACCGTCATCATCATCGTATGAGTCGAGACGTGGAGAAGTGTCAATTGGTGCAGGCTTGCTTCTCGCTGGACTGGTGGGGAACTGCTCTGAAAATTGTAGCTTTGAGGCGTCTGGTGCGGGAGGAGGATACCGAGGGGTCCTTGCTGTACTCACGAGATCCTCGTTCCAGCCTTGATCAAGACGTGGCGACGTGTCGATTGGAGCAGGCTTACTACGCAATGGACTGGCGGGGAATTGCTCTGAAAATTGCAGCTTTAAGGCATCTGGTGCTGGAGGAGGGTACCGAGGGGTTCTCGCTGTACTCACGAGATCCTCGTTCCAACCTTGATCAAGGCGTGGCGACGTGTCGATTGGAGCAGGCTTACTACGCAACGGACTGGCAGGCAGCTGTTCTGAAAATTGCAGTTTCGTAGGGGCAGGAGCGGGTGGTGGTGATCTGAGAACGGCATCTAGAAACGGCTCAGGCGGAATGGGAGAGTAGAGGGTGCTGTGAGGACTCGGCACACCCTTCCATTCCCTCGGAATTGACGTATTGATAGGAGCTGGAAAGCTCATTTTGGGACTGGCGGGAAGCTCCACGGGAAATCGAGAAAGCGTGGGCGCGGGAGGCGGGTCGAACACTGAGCGTTCCGTTGACGGAGCTGGATCTGGCAATTCAGGGAACGCTCCAGCAGTCGGAGCCGGTGGCGGGCTGAAAGGTGATGGCCCAACTCGCTTTGGAGCATCTAGCAAGTCGTCTTGAAACCCACCTACGGTCGGAGCGGGAGGTGGAGTCATAGACTTGGCTTGAATGTCCTTGAAGAAAGCTGGGGTTGGTGGTTGGGTTCGACTGTTGAATCCACGCTCACTGATCGGCGACTTGGGTCCGTTCGGCGAGCGAGGCTCTGGCAAGGCCTTGAAGAAGTTTCCGGACTTCTTGACCTCTTCTCCATATGACGGGAAGCTGTTTCGCCTTGGCCAGGCCGAGCTCATAGTCTCCCAAGGAAGAGTGATGAGCACAACCTCGTCACCATCGTCACCATCGTCACCCTCGTCAAAGGTGGAATTCGGTGGGTCAAAGGACAAGGGCGAAAGGCCTTGGAACTGCTCGGCTGGTCCAGTACCTAGGACTGGAGAAAAGCAGTCGGAGTTTGTCTCTGGTGGAGAAGCAGCTACGTAAGTCTGAAAAGAATCCGAAACTCCAGGCTTGGACAGGTTCAACGGCGAAGGTCGAGGCGATACCTCATTCAGCGTGCCCAAGGGACGGTGGTCCGCGAGGTACCGTTCCAGGAGCGTAGTTCGAAGAGGTGTTCCAGGAGTACCGATTGCAGGACTTTTGACGGGAACTGCAGTGACTGGGGTGTAGCTTGACAAGCCAGACCTCAGCAGAGCACCGCTTGTGATTGACGTTGCCATCGGAGACAACGTGAACTTGCTGTAGTCATTTTCGTTTGCAGTTGGGCTTCGAAGAGTCTCAGAACCGGTCGAGAGTAGCGGCAGCCTTTGTCGACGTTCCTTTGTAGCAGTGGGCTCGCCACTGGCAGAGGCACGATCAACATCAGAGAGAGAGACGACGGGGGCTTCCATTCTAATGGTTGACACAATCAATGTGCAACGTCAAGAGAGGCATGAATTTGAAGCTGAGACAAACAACGATCTTTAGAAATTCATGACCGTTGAATGAATGGCCGCAAAAAGGTACGAAAGCGGCTGGAATCCCCAAAGCCTAGCAACATGGAGAAATGTCGAGGGATTTTAAGAGCAGTGTGCCGCTGCCGCGCACGACTCGAACGCCGGGCAAGCTTCAACCGCTTCATTGCGCGCCGCTCCGCGTCCGAATGAGGGTGAAGGAATTAACCCCTGGAACAGCCGCTAAATTTCGCCAAAGCAGATTGGCAGCCGATGGTAGGGCTTTGGGAGGGTGGCTTGGGGTCCATCAACACCATGGGGCGGCATGGCGTGGGTGCAATCCTGGGCTGGCGCCTAACGGGGCTTCCCCAGTGGTTCAATTCCTTCGCGTAAAACTGCTGGGAGAACCAGGGCATGCGGACTCGGCTAGCACAGGTTGGTACGAAGAACGGCGGTACTTTGACGATGTCCCTTTTTCCTAACCGCGAGAATATTGGTACAGGGTATGGGGAAAAGCCGAAAGCCTAACCAGCCAAACGCATGGCTGAATTTCCACCACGGCGCTTCCATCTCTCAAAGATCGTCCTGTCTAAACCACGGCGAGCAAGCGCTGTAATTCTGCCTCAATACAGGATCAAGTCCCACAGCTTTCTCGAATAAACCCTGATTCGCTCGCTCCAAGAACTTCAACAGAGACGCAAATACAAAATCTGCGTACGATACTGATACTGTCTCAGTACTTTGTCATGCACTTATTTCGGGCTTGCCTTACCTTTCTTGCCCATGAAGAACGGCCCGTCTGGGTTCTCCTTCAGCAGTTCTGCTGCCTTTTGGAAACCTACCACTGCGTCCTCCTCCGCCAAAACCGGACTTCCCTGCTGTTTTCCAAGTTGATCGAGCGCAACCTTGAACTTCAGCGATCTGGTAGTCTCGAACAGCTCTGCCGACTTTGAGTGAAGGAGTATGCGTGGAACCCTTGGTAGGATGTCTGGTGCTGCTCGCATGCACAGGATGATTGCGTCGACCACCTCTCGCACGATAGGATCGTCACCTTTCATCGTTGGTGCTGGATATCGTCTCTCCAGTTCCTGGATGATCTTGGACGATTCTAGCCGTCTGCCGCCGTCTTCAAACCGAATCGCTGGTAGGGTGTAGGGAATGTTTCCGTCGCGGTTCCGCTCCAGGCCGAAGGCCTTCAGCGTTGGTGCAATGTCTGGGTATTCCAGCCATTGCGTCTTGTATTCGGAGCCTTTGTAGCTCAACGCAAGACGAGCTTCATCTGTCAGCCTCAATCTTCAACATAGCTGCGCAAGTCCGCAAGTCGCGCATGAATTCCAAAGGTATGGGAGCCTGGCGCGAACACCGTCTCTTAAGGTACAATGAAGAGTCCAACAGATTCCATTGCTGCGAGCTCGTCGCAAGCATCGCCATATCGATGCGATAACGTTCCTCTTATCCTTCCTTGAGGGAAGATCATACTGACCGAATACCCTTATCGCCGGCAATTCCGACGAAGACCGTTTTCGCGAAACTTGTGGGGACCGATTCTCACTGTTGTGGTCCGTCTGATCATCGCTCATTATTGTATATGATAGAGAATATAAGTGCAAATGTCATATCTCACATGAAAGCAAAGCTGAGATGAAGAAATAAGATGTGAAAGGAAGAAAGAAGTCGCGGTACGGAGTATGTGCTGTGAGGTAGGTAGGCCACAGGGCAAAACCGCATGGCTGGGAGAAGCTATGCATAGCCCATTGAGTCTTTCAACGGCTGTTGCCGATCACATCTGGCCGCAGGCCATTTACAAGGGCATTTCGCTTCTGCGTTCCTTATCCCGTCTCTGTGCGCGGGCCATGCCGAGAGCGGTCGGTCACAATCTCACAGACACGCATGGCGCTTCTTTCAGACGCTGGCGCGCTGTAGCGATGTCTGTTCGTAAATTGTGTGATAAGTGAAGTGCTAAAATACCGCAAAATGAGACCGGGGTGGACGTGGCTTTTCGTGAATTGACAGTGTTAACCCGCTAATTGATCAGAACAGGCATCGTTCAATATGAGCATGCAGAGCGTTCGTCATTTGGAGTTCCGGAGACTCGGTCACACCCCTCCCATTGCCGTTCAGCCTTCGCTCGGAACTGTGTGGATGCGAGCGTGGGTGTGAATTACCACTGCGGTTGTCTTTCCCATACGGCTATGCATGCTCCTTCAGAATCCAGACTAGAAGAATGTAGATGTAGTGGAACCACAGGTGAGGAGAATGTGCGCTAAATGCCCGCATCAGATTGGGCCACACTGGTTGCGAGTTTCTTTTTCACGGTCCCTATGCACCGGAAGAGACCGACTGTTTCTGGTCCGAGCCAATGGCCGTCGTCACTGAGCGGTTTGTGGCCCTGAACGTCTTGCTCAGCCCACTCTGGGAGGGTTGACCCCATTGGTGGTCAATAGTCTGCATGGATTTGACGCCGTAGCGCGCGGGGGGCAAGGAGGAGCCGCTATGTTTAGAGCACTGTTAGGCACATGCACATTGCATCACACCCTTGGCAACAATGGCGTGACTGGCCTCCTCTGCCCATGTCCGAGCAAGGCTTAGGATTGCTAGTTCAAAGCGCCCGACGTGGTTGATGGGTGTTAGCTCCTCTTTGCTTGCGCTGCAAAAGGCCCTAAAATTGTCCTGAACAACGACAGAAACAGGTTTACCTACTATTTCCAAAAAGGAGGTGTAACATAAGGCCTGCTCCTGTGCCGAAATGCGTTGGATTTTGACACCGGTCCCCATGTTGCCGTAGACATCCACCCCTCAGCTGTTGCAGACCGTAAGTTGGAAGTTGGCGCTTTTATCGATTGGCATTCGCAATGCAGCGCAGAGAACATGGATACTTTGCTGGAGCGAGGTGTTGGGCAAGGCAGCCGCTTATGTCAAGGTCTCTTTTCTGAATGTACGTGCGTTGCAAGTGGTGGAAGTGATTGCTCTCGCATGCACCGTCATTGGCGTGGATCGGCGTTTTAGCTCATATTAGCGCCGGCGACTGCGTTTCCACCTCCAATCAACACTACCATCGCTTCAATATTTCCGCTCTGGCTCGCCATTTTCACATCAAATAACCGATTTACCTGTATGTCGGAATCATGTGGCTGCTTCGGCGAAGGACGATGCGATGAGAGGGGCCCCATATTCTCTGCAACTTTATAGACTCGCCCGGCCACGAGCTGACCGCTTTGGCACGCATCATTGTATCTACTTGTTGACAGTTGCTGGTCTTCTTTCCTTCTTGCTCGCCTTTCGCATCTTGTTGCGCACTTAGTCGTTCCTTAACTATCATTCTCTTCTGTGCTGGCCACAGGTGAATTTTGTGTCTGCATTTCAGCGGATTCGGCTCCTAATCGCTCTCTTGGCCATGGAAAGCCCTGCGACTGCCATTATGTCTTTGAACGTTGCCAACGACCATACCGTTGCATCACGAGAACGGCGGAAAAGATTGCCAACACTGACTACGAAGCTTCTCTTTGAAACAGGTGATCATGATTATAGCCGATTTGCTCTGTCACCTTTGACCTCTCACGCATTACTCAGAGGTCACGGAGGAGGGTGGACGCCAGTTACGGCTGTTCCCATTAAGAGTCCTGGTTTGAAGAGCCCACTTTTAAGAAGTCCCACCGTTTGTACACCGTCGACTCCTCTCCGGACCGCCGTTCTCCAGCGCTATCTTACCGATGCTTCTTCTCCCGATGGGTCTGATCTTCCACCGTTCGATGGTTCGCTCACGTTGGCGGGTGCAGGCATCACAGATGCCCTTCCTACTCCTGGCGTAATAGTTCCATGGTCTCTTATCATGGGCTCCCCTCCGGAAACCAATTCAGACTGCTTCTCGCCAGTTCTAGGTACTGGGCCTGCGGAGCAAGACTTTTCTGAGCCGAGATCGCCTTTTTCTAACAAGTCTGACGGAGAACCAAAGTCTGCTCACTCGGCAAAGTCACTCCAATCCGCCAAATCTTTGCCCGCTGGGACTCTTGAATGGCTTCTGGATGTAGGCGACCCGGAGACTACGGACAATACTACCAAGCCACGTGAAGTCAATGGAGGCAAAGATGGAACCAAAGCTCAATCAAAGCCTCAAAACCTAACAGTCAATTCACAAATACAAGGCTCTCCAACAGAAACCGAGAACACCTTCATCGAAGAGGACTTCGGTGCCGCTGAGGCACCCTGGGTTCCGACTCTTTCGGTTCCGAAGACCGTTTGGAACAGAAGGAAAAGCTTCCCTCAATTTCTGCGGAAGACCAAGAAAGCGCCGAAGGTTTCTATTACTTTCTTGGCCGATGACAAAGACGACGTTGACCATCCTCACCCACTCCGCTCGGCTCCAATAGAGGAAGCACCCAGTAGGACGAAGACACCAACGCTCGCAGTCGACAAGCATCAAGAAAAGCAAGCGGGTCTAATGGACCCGCCACCTGCTCCTACAGCACTATCTTTTGCAGATCAACTGCCGCGGGTCAAGATATGCATCGAGCCGTCTCCTTTCAGTCCGCCTCCCGCCCCTACAAGTGGATCCTTTCCAGTTACTCTGCTTGATACTGTTGCAAGCATTGACCCATCTCCATTCGACCCTCCTCCCGCTCCAACGGTTCCGAGATTCAAAGAGGAGTTTCCAGCCAGCCCTATACATGCAGGGCCATGTCCTATTGATACGACAATACCATTCGTACAATGGAGATCATCTCAGGAGCCATCCAGCGCGATTGACTCTCCAGTGCTACCCGAAGCTCGCCTTGACAAAATCATGGCTTCTATTAACCCACCTCCTGCTCCTACCCAGGCAAGATTTTTCGGACTCTTCCCAGAGACTCCGAACAATACCAAATCAGCTCCAATTGGTAGCGACGCGGCGCAGGTCGGGATCACTGGCGAATCTAATACTACACCTAAGGCTCTGCCACCTCCACCGAAGACGGCACTCCTTGACAAGATACTCCACAGCAGCAACGCTGGTAATTCTCTCTCTTCAACCACAGAAGGAACTCAAGCAGTCAAGACCGCCAAAATGGTCCGTTTTGCAGTCGTCGACTCACCTTCGGGTAAGACGCATTTCAAGTCGCCACTCTCACCAAGTCCTTGGTCTCCTGAAGCCTTCTATGACGGCAGATTCGCGTCAATTCTGAGCCCGATAGACTGTGAGCCGGATAGATTCACTGTCCCACCCCCGGAGACCACTGAATTGTCGATGACGAATGCTCTTCTTGACGGAACAATGCCACGGGGTCGCAGTGGACAGCAGAAACTTAAGAGGTTGGGTCGTTTAACGAGGAGCATAAGCCCAAAGAGGACGAGAGATGAAGCGATGGATATTACTGTCCTGCCTAACACCGTCTATGACCCTGAGACAAAGCGACTTTATACGTCGAACTCACCGGTCATCAGTGACAAGTATATCATCCTTCAGACTTACTTCAATCCCAACCGTCCGATATCTGAAGGTGAATCTGGGCTAGCTTAGTCAGTGGAAGACATCGCGAAAGAGTTCATTTCGGATTTACGAGCTCAATCATGCCAGGCCAGAAGCAAAAATCGGCCGGTAGCATTGTCACCTTTTCTTTTCTCGTTAGAGCGTCGGCGTTGGACATCACGACGCATTGATTCATCCATGAGCTGGGAATAATCATCAGCATGGCATAAACAAGCCATGCTTGAATCAAGATAGGCATTCAGATTGTGCGCTTGTATCCACCTGTCACAGACCAACTTGAGTCGTCCCTTGATTCGATGACAGGTTATCACTCAGTCCTTAGGTTATTGTGTTCATGTAGCCAATCCTTAGTCGTTCTTCCCTCTAGACTACATTGATCTTTGACTTATGGGAATAGTCTCGCGTTCGCTCGACACAATGCACAGAGGCCGATATCGGCTTTCACTTTCGGACGCCGGTGATCAAAAAAAACGGGCACGAGAAACAAAGAAGCGTAGCCTGGCTTCCTTTGCCTCAAATGCATTCACGTGCCCATACCCCGCTCCAATGGGTGAGATTGGCATAGGATTGGCAAACAGATATGAAGGAATTAATCAAATGGCCCCCGTATTCGGGCACTTTTATTCACCGAATGCTCCATACTCCGTACCACGCTGCCAAACTTCTCTCTTTACACTCAAAAATCCATTGACTCAATATGTCTCGCATAATCCTCTATGACCTTCCGTCAAAGGGACGCAATGCATGTTGGTCGTTAAATCCTTGGAAAAGTGTGTTCTTCGCGAGTCCTGTCTTTGAAGGTGTCATGGTATCGTAATAGTTGTCGGCTGACAAATGTCAAGCTCGAGCTGCGCTGAACTTCAAGGGCGTCGATTACAAGACTGAATGGATCGAGTATCCCAATATTGAGTCGACGCTCAAGGAGACGTATGTGGTTGTCTTTTTCTTGGGCCATTGAGATCTGACTCGCCATCAGAGGCCTTGAACCGAATGATCCTCCTTTGCCAAACTACACAATTCCAGCAATCCGCTTCGAGAATGGCGAGTATGAAATGAAATCCGAAAAGATCATCTGGGGAATTGAAAAGAGGTATCCAGAGCCGCCACTCTATCTTGACTCTCCTTACCATGATCAAGCGATAAAAGCTGTACAAGAATGCTTTCAGCCTGCGGCAGCGGAAATTTTGCCCAGAGTTCCTGGCAGTTTACTGAACCCGCCATCTGCAGAGTATTTTGAGAGTACTAGGCCGAAGCGCTTTGGTTGTTCCTCTCTCAAGGAAGTACTCGAACAGAAGGGCGGAGATCCTGCCTGGAAAGCCGCCGAGCCTGGTTACCTGAAGATAGGTGAGATGCTGAAGCAAAATCCTGAAGGGCCGTATTTCATGGGAAAGACTCGTGAGTATATTTTAAAACGTTAGGTGCTGTTTGCATGCTGACATTGAAGTAGCCTCGTATGCGGACATAGTCATAGCTTCGTTCTTTTATTTCCTGAAGCGCATAGATCAGGGCCTGTTCGATAGAGCTGTGGCGCATGATCCGGTACTCAAGGCTCACTATGATGCAAGCATCAAGTGGTTCGAGCGCGATGATCATTAATAAATAGCCACAGATACAGTTGTCATGTTGTCATGTAGACAATCACTCTCTTGAGCTTAGAAGTCATTTCGTGCCGTGATGAGTCGCAGGATGCTCCCATAGTGAGAAACGAGAGCGAGTTGCTGAATGTCTCCTATCCGTGTGATGTCTGCTTGATCGTGACTTTTGAACTCCGTCGCGAACTGCTTGTGGAAGTGCTTGAGCTTCCGTTGCTCTTTTTCCCTGCATCACCTGCATGCACTTGTTTTCTCTTCTGATCCTCACCTGCTCCGCTCATACTCTTCCTCCTGGTATTTTCATTCTCTTTCCCGCCATAAAATTCACCGGACGATCGCGCACTTTGGATCAGGCCAAAATACCCTTCGCCGACTTGCTCGACGCTCGGGGTTCGCGCCCTGCTCTGGACGGGACTCATCTTCAGCGCCTCTGGGCTCCATATTAATCGCTGACTGCTCCCAGTGAGGCTTCTCTGATGTCTACTCTGTCCTCCGGAGAGGGGCAGTTCCAGCCGGGAGTTCATGCCCATCCATATGGTCTCCTCGGGTTCTTCGCCCTCGAGGCGCCAACCACCGACGCCTTCGTAGTCCCTATCTGGAGCTCCAGCACCAAGAAGTGAAATGTAACTGTCACTCTTGGGCGGAGATCTTCGGAAATCCTGAGATGACGGGCTACTGAGGGTGCTACTTCGTCGACGACGCTGGGGGCTTCTCGTTGGAGAAGGAAGATCTTTTCGTTCGATCTTGGAAGGCTTAGCGACGAGCCAGCTGCGAAGGACAGCGATTCCAAGCTCAAAGTAGACTATTGACACACGGATGAGAAGAAGCGTAAAAGCGAGTAAAGTAGTGAAGCACGCGAAGATTGCTAGAGGAATAGACACTATAATCAAGAACGGAGGTGCAAGAATGTAAAACGGATTGAATCCCATTTTTGCCCTTTGATGTCGAGAACCATGCTCAACGACATAAGTGATGGAGACACAATATAAAAGCCCTAGAGAAGAGGGATAATGCGTTGCTTCGGAGTCGCATGTGATGACTCCGCAATAAATGCGTGCCAGGATGTGCTGCAGATTTCACAACGGCTCTGCAGCTACAGAGCTTTACCTTACAAACGTCGAGATCTGCCACATCGAGAGCGGAACAGTGCGGCTGCACGTTGCGACGCCTTTTTTCCAGGGCCACTTCACTCATTACAATCACCAGTAAGCCATGGAAGCCATGGAAGCCATCAAAATAGATTCCAATGATGACTTTCCGTGGAATTTGGGCATCTTTGACGCACATTGCCACCCAACAGATACTATGTCATCGGTGTCCGCCGTCTCAAAAATGAATGCAAGAGCACTAACTATCATGGCAACGCGAGCGGAAGATCAGAATCTAGTAGATGAGGTTGGTAGCAATCTTGGGATCAATTCCGCAGACTACCAGACGTGGAACGAAAATTCGAAGATTATACCATCCTTCGGTTGGCATCCTTGGTTTTCTTATCAACTCTTCGATGATACGATGTACAAGAGGAAAAGCAAGCTTGATGACAATGAAAAGGTGCAGCACTACCAATCGGTTCTAACACCGAAGCCTAAGAACAAAGCATTTTTACTAGCATTGCCTGACCCGCGCCCACTGTCGGCTTTCATGCAAGAAACGAAGGACCGGCTGAATCGACATCCACTGGCTCTGGTCGGAGAAATCGGTTTGGACAAGTCATTCCGTCTCCCTGATACTTGGATCCAGGAGGAGCATCATGATCGGAATGAATCACTCACCCCCGGAGGCCGTGAAGGTCGGCGTCTATCGCCATATCACGTTGATATGGATCATCAAAGACGCGTATTGAAGGCACAATTACATCTGGCCGGAGAGCTGAGACGTGCAGTATCTGTCCACGGAGTTCAAGCACATGGAATCATCTTCGATACGCTACAAGAGACGTGGAGTGGCTACGAGAACATAGTTCTAAGCAAAAGAGAACGAAGACGACAACAAGCTCCGGGAGATGCGCACATGGAGGGCGAGGACGGAAACGAAAAGCAAATCGACAAGCTCTCCAAACCATTCCCACCCAGAGTATGTATGCATTCATACTCTGGCCCGGTTGAAGCTATCAAGCAGTATCTTCATCCTGCAGTCCCTGCCGAGGTCTACTTCTCCTTCTCTACCGTGGTCAACTTCTCAACTACGGGACGCTCAAAATCGGAAGACGTCGTCAAGGCATTACCAGATGATCGCATTCTCGTGGAAAGCGATATTCACATGGCCGGTGAAAAAATGGATCATCTTCTAGAAGATATCGTTCGGAAAATCTGTGCGATTAAGGAATGGGAACTGACTCGTGGCGTACAACAGCTACGCGAAAATTACTTACGGTTCGCCCTCGGAAATTCGCAAGAGTAACAATGTCATCACTGAGACGTGTTGGAGCTTTGACAATAGCTTGACGAGGACAATAGCGTTGTTTACTTTGTGAAAGTCGAGTTCTTTGTCCTGGAGAAAACAAAGCCAACCTACCTCTTTGTTCAGATATGAAACACTGCCTTGCCGACTACTTAAATTCCCTGGGAAACGTCGCCGCTCTCCCCATAAAGGCACATCTTCCATATCGTATTCGCCTCCAGCTACAAGATTGACGGGTTCAAGGGAATCAGGTCAACATTCGAAATGAGCTTCAATGACGATAGAACCTCGTATGCCGCACACGGTGCATATTTTGCAGAATCTACACCATGCAACGAGCTCGGCTTTGTCATCTGCAGGGACTTCGTCTGGCAACAACTTGATTCCATTGGCTTGCAAGGCACAGTCAGAGATATCAACAGCATAATGGAGAAAGTCAATCTGGGTTTCATTGTAAGGCCAACATCGAACAGTGATAGTTTATCCGCAGTTCACGCACTGACAATCAGCTTAGAAACGACAAACCCGGACACTCCTATCACCTTCAACAATTTGCAGGACATTCTGAAGAGCGGAGCATACGAGAATCTTGCTGCAACCACAGTCAAAAACTATCCAATGCCGTCTGAGCAACGCAAAGAGCTATACCAGCGAATTACTGCAGCAAAGGATCTGCCACTAACAGCGATGCTTGTTCTCCTGAATTTACTTGGTAGATTTTCTGGCCAAGTATACGAATTGGGAGTTTTGACCTTCGAAGGAATCTTGAATAACATCCAAACCTTTCGACTGCAATTGCACTCCACGAATCCCAAAGCTAGAGCTACCAAAACTATCTGGATCGCAAAAGATTGTTTCTGCACACAGAGCAATGTCACTAAACCGCAATGGTCGGGCATTGCACCGATTCCCATCAGAGAAGCAACTACGACAAACGCTGAAACTTGTCCATTGGTTACGAATCTTCCACGAACCGCAGTCGACGATCAAGAAGACGACGATGACATTACAGATTATGACCTAGAAGGCCTCCAACAGTTACATAATCGCGGGCGCGATTCTCGGCGTACAATCCGTGGAGCTCCTCCGAGAAACACTCGACTTCCGATTGAGATGCTCTCAGATGCTACTCTTGAGGAACTCCTCATCTACTATCCAGAACACGTCTTGCACTGGCCTGGTCTAGCCCTCGTCGCATTGCACACTTGCATTCGATCCAAGGTTAAAGGGGCAACAGGATTCAAGTACATAAGTGATCTGATCAATGGATCCCGTTTGCTTCACAAGCAAGGCGAAGATTCGAATCTGGTTACGGTTTCCCGAATTTCAATCGGATTCTGGCTGAAGGAAGCTGCAAAGACGCTTCTAGGGTCGCACTACAGCACAAAGGAAGAAATTCACATGGAATGCCTTTACAAAGCGATTGCCAAGGATCCTAAAGTTCAAAATGTAGCCGAGTTCCTGCAAAAGCACCTTTGGGACTCACCTACAGAAGATAAAATCGCTGGGCTGTATCCACCAGAGCCTCTATACGCCGTCAGAGAGAGTGTGATCAATCATCCTGAACATGGCACTTTTAAGGACCTCGTTTTGCGTGCAGTGGCTGATATGAATGTCTCAGCTCCACAGTTATCTTCAGGAAGTCATCTGCATCCCATAATTCTGAAGCTCAACGACTTCACGCAAAGTTCCGCTGACCTCCAAACTGCGAGCGCCGCTGGCACAATAAAGCCAACGAGCCATGCAATTCCCCGAGACCGGTATCCTACGCATGTGAGCCAGGAAGATATGATCAACAAATTCTGGCCAGATCTTTACGGCGAGCCTCTGTTGTGGACGCACCTGCGTTACTCCATGGCCGACATAGCCAAGCGAGTCTCCGAAGAAGCGTACAGGACATATTCGAGGACTCGTTCCCAATTCGAGATCGCGCTACGCCAACGTAAGAGAACCGCTCTCAAAGACCGCGCGGATCGTCTCCATCGTCCGCTAAGCGAGATTCTATCCGAGTATGGGCGTGAGACGACGGATTTTGGCGCGCGAAAAGGTCGAAAAGGTCGGGCGGGCGGTCTTCAAGCTCAGGAGACTGAAGTGAATTACCAGGAGGGTGCGATGTGCCTGGCTTCACAGCACAAACTCAAACGCAAACGCGAGCGTAATACAGACGATGGCGAGCCGCGTCGTCGTCGTCAGCGCTTGCCCAGTCTTCCACCGTTGTCACCTCCAGCTCTAGAGGAAGAGTGGGAGTTCCCACCTGAGAGTGAATTTAGGCTGACGAGTAAGCCAGGCCGGTACATCGGGGTGAAGAGAGACGTATCGAAAGTTGAACTTATTGCCGTGACGGATTCAGCTGCTCCCGCCACTCATCTGGCCCATTCGTCTAGTGACACTCAGATGGGGTTCGGCTCCTCATATGAAGTTGATAATGACTTTGACTTTGAGCAGATTATTATAACGGCCTTGAATGGTTATGACGAGAGCGATCCTACGGGCGGCCATTGAACAGTTCGAAACTTTGGTGGCAACTCAGATTTGAGAGAAATACATGCACAATGGAGATATGTTCTGAAATTGGTGTGTTTTGATCATTGGCAGAATTTTAGCGTGCAATTGAATAGCAACACTGAATCCAGAGTCGAGATTCCAGTTTGATACGATCCAGCTTCCACAATGGTACTGCAGAATACCACAGCCACCACGGCTCCCCATATTGCGACATTGTAGACAGATATGCATCTAATTGTCTCGCAGCAAATTGAAGCCTGACTCTTCTCCATACATCTTTGCATACATCGTTGCATACATCACCATTCGCTCCGTCACCTTCCAAATGCCTGCAAATCGCCCTAGCAGTCATTTTCATCCGAAAAACTCGTGACAGCTGACCCTCCAAAATCTCAAACGCTTGAATAATAGTCTAACTTTAAACGAGCAGAAGAAGACAGTCATCGTGGAGTCTATGGTCTCAATGTCAAAGTACCCATGGTTTGTCTCTTCACAGGGTGCGTCTCTCCATACAAACAGCTTAGAGTCTATACTGAGCGCAACCTTTCATGACTCGTCTACCCTGACCAAAGGATGTCTTTCGAACCAACGCAGTAGAGCTTGATACAGCACTAGCATTGTACCGGACTGGACGCTCGTCCATACGGCGCGCGGTCCTACACCTCGGAACCACCCGGCGATACCTTCTTGCTGGTATATGATCCGCAGGCCGGTCGTAATCGAAGAGGTATCAAGAGTGGCGGCGGAGTGATGCTTTAGAGAAGTTGAAGGTGATGAAGTGGAGATTGGTCGTTTTGGATAGTGTGATGGTGATTTCTTCGGGTTAGGAGAGGACGAAGTGGTATGCTTCGATGGTGGTTGTGCTTGGTTGGGTGCTGGCGAAGGTGGAGATACAGAGTGAGTCGCCGGTGTACCGGAGGGCTTCGAAGGGAGTGGGACAGGCGACGCGGTGAGATTGTGTTGCGTTTGGATCCGCGTTTTGACAACGTCAAGAGGCGTAGTCAGAATACCAGCCATGCCACCTGCGGAAGCTCCGGTGAGGACTTCGAGAGGCAGACCAATGTCTCTACTGCCGACGTATGCTCGCGCCATCTTCTGCTCTTGTTCCCAGAAGGCGAATTGAAGTGCAGAGAATGGGAGGTCGCGGAAAAGGGTCGCCTTATAACCGTAGAATAAAGCTGGCCATCCCTCAAATCTGATAATGTTTCTCACAGCATGTATTGTATTTCGATAATTGTAGCCGCTGTTGAAATACGGATTGTTGTATCGACCTTGAAGCTGTAGGCGCGTCTTGAGGACTTCTGATGGAACGTATAGCGGTGACGCAGCGAGGTCTGCGATGAAGCCTGTAAGGTATCAGCAGGAGAACCTGGTAGCGGGTCAAGATGGACTGTACCTCCACCGAGATATGCTACCCACGGAGTGATACCAGCGTCTAGCATCAATCTCTTGCTCCACTCGTACGTGCCAAAGAAAACAACAGTGCCTGAAAAAGAGCCCAGGAGAGCTGGTGTGACTCCGCCATACAATCCTCTTTTGAAGCCTTCTTGCCGTAGAATAGTCCAGTAACTTGAACCCATCGACGTGTACTTGGGCGGCATATGTGGATCACCCTGCTGTCTTGTTTTGACCGTGTCTAGGCTATGCATCAGCATATCACCCGTCGTCCCTCCAATTCCCCCGGCCAGCATCGCCTATCAAAGCCGAGTTAGATTCTAGGCAACTACATATCGTAGTGATGAAAGGAGAGCATACATGTAGATACGGCGGTCTTATAGCCTCATGGTCGACCACCTGCTCCATTGCTTCTGCCGGCCGTCTTGTATCCGCCATTTGGAGCGAATATGTGCCTGTTCCGCCGTCCCGCGCATCGCTGCTGCTGAGATATGTTGGCTGTGAGTCGGATGCGATGAGCTTCCTCACGCTAGCAAGAACCATGAACGCTCGCGAGACAGGAGTCCTAGAGCTTCAATGGTATTGAGGCGTGAGACGTTGGCGGAATTACGGCAAAAGACGAAGAGTCGGATGAGTTTGGAGAGGTTTATGTAGAAATCAAAGACTGTTGAGGTTTCGGCGATATCGAAAGATTCGCCGAGTAACGTGTCTTGGCAACGACAAAAAGAGTCGACTTAAGCCACCTGCGACCAAAACTCGCGTCTCTAAACTCCGACATTACACTCAAAGAAATATGAGAAATGGTTCTTTTATTGGATTATTAACGAAAGTTTCGATTATCCCTAATGCCAAATCCGAGGTTTCCACGCTATGCCATGCTAAATGTGCTTTGGTAGTGCCTCAAGGTAGGAAAACTGGTATGTCGAATTGCGAGTAATGTCCAAAGTGTTGCCCAATGCCCTTTCTGTAATACTCTCAGTTGCTGTTCTTGGCTTTCCTCTTCTTTGCCTCCACGATCCTGATATCCTCTTCTCCCTGCAAGCGTTCAATTTCCGATCCAATGGCCAAAACCCAATGATCCCTCTCCGCCCTGCTCCGTGCCTTGAACACAATTGTGCGGCCTTTCTTTCCAAGAGTTGCCACTCGCTTGAGCTTCGTCTTCATGCGTTCGTGCTCATCTCCTGAGTCGTCCTTATCGGCTACCTCAGGCTGTCGAAACCAACCCTTTGACCGAGGTTGCCAGATCACAAACGTTGTCATGACGTCCTCATCTCTACTCGTCCAGCCGTCATCTAGCCACATACGCGGAAGCGCATTGTGGCCTGGGTTATTGGAGTCAAATGTTTGATTCTGGTAGAGGAGGTCGTTTTCGGTAAGAAGCCCGCTATACAGGTAGCAGTCGGTTAGATCGATGCTATCTATTTTGTTGCTGTGGATATGAGGAATACTGCGTCCGGACCGCTTGCGAAGTGTCGTTGAAAAGAGTAGCACGCGGCCGGGAACGAGTACACAGTGGACAGCAGCGAAGAGTGAATGCCGTTTGGGCTTGCGGTAGAGAGGTCCTGATATGTGAATCGCTCGGCAGAAGGAGATGCCACACATATTATAAAGCATCGGCGACGCGTGCGTCTTTGTCACTTCCCACTTGCTTGCGTATTGGCCGATGAGCGCTTCAGTTTCTTCATCGATCTGAAGTTCGTCAAGGTTTTGAGCGCGAACTGCCTTGTACAGATCCATGTCTGCAGCATGTCGACGCTTCCAGTACCGCACCAGATCGCCAAGGCGGCGAACCCACTCCTTCTTGGTATTTTCATCAAAAGCTAGAAGCTTCACGACGAGGCCATTGTTCAAGACCAACTCGAATGTGCGACGGTCATCAAGATGATCAGTCTTGCCTCCGTCTGCACCGGCGTCAGGTATGTCGGCATCGTCCTCTGTATCCGATTCTTCTTCAATGTCCTCGTCGGGTTCGATTTCACCACGACGTATATGTCGAACTCGGACAACATTTACAAGATCAATGAAGCCTTCGCAATCAAGAATGTTCTTCAAGTTACGTGCTGTCTCGTCACTTGCCTTTTCATCCTTGCGACGCTGCTGGACCGGGCTTTCTCTGCCCGGTATGAGCCAACGAATTTGATCATCTTCGACTGGATACGGATTAACAGAGTAGATTATGGGAATCTTCCCTGCTATTTGGTGTGCGTTTGGAATCTTCGTCCTGTCTGTTGCTGAGGAGTCTGGAGGGGGTGGTGGATCAGCTTTGCCTGGCCGTGAAAACGTAAGGTAGTGATCGTAGGTAGAGAAGTAAAGGCGTTTGAAAAACATTTTGCCCATTCGTTGATGAATGCCTTTCTGCGACGTGAGGCGGACCAAGAAACCCTCCACAGGCGCTGGTTCAGTCAGTTGTTTGTGCTTCCTGCGTGTGGCAGTAGACGTTGGATAGTGTTCCTTGGGGCGTAGTTCAAGATCATGAGACTTCATCATCGCCATGGTTCCGTACATCTTCCGTTCATTGGCGCCGTGTATCCACTCCAGGCGATCATAACGTTTCCACGCAAGTCCAATCCTTTGACCCTTAGCCCATATATGAAGAATATCCTTCCACTCCGGAGATGCTTCCAGCAGGTGTAAGCATCGTTTAATGATTTTTGTGGCTGCCAGCTGTTCTTGTTCCATTGCTCTCCTAAGCTCTTCTTCATTCTCAGCCTCCTCCACTTGGTCAGGATCCGGGAAGGCTTCCACATCCTTGAAAGGATCAGCTAGTCGGAGACTAATGCCGAAGTCTGGAACATTGACTTGAATCTCTGTCGGCCGATGCCAGCCGAGCATGTTTCTGAGGAAAGTGTACCACTCTACTGAATTTGCGCTTGAACGCGGTCGCAGGATGTAGATTTGTGTCCCACGTCCATGAGGTACCCAGAGCGCAACGGTTTTGTCGAGAGCTGAATACAAATTGACGTGCGCAATCTTGTGACCCAGAGGGACCACATGTGTTGCATGTTTCCGGCTTTCAGACGCATCAACGGCTGGAATGACGCGAGTCTTGTACATTTGTAGTACAAAATCTGCGCCTTTGGTCTTGCTGCTCTGTCTGCACACTACCATGTACTCTCGAAATGGTTCAGCAGTCTCTGTGACAACACCTTGGCTACTATTCTCGTCGTAGTCAGCAGGTAGCTGTCTCTCCAATGTCGTTTCTACTCGAACTAGCATGCGCTCAGTCTTGACCACCTGACCATCAGTCAATCTCTTTCTGAGAGATAGAACTTTGCTCGGGGCTCGCTGGAGGTCTAATTGCGCCATTCGAGCTTTCAGAAGAATTTGATCGCGAACCCTTTCATTCGGAAGGCTGAAGTGAATTTGTGATCTTTTCTTTGACCTATGTGCAGAATCATATGTTAGTTGTTGTATGTCGGCCTCAGATTCGCTAGAGGGCTTTCCAATTGAGCGCTTGACTTTGGTTATGATCCCCTTCGGTCCAGATGATGGTCTCTCTTGTTCATCTGGCTTTGAATCTGGCTCAGGGCTCTGCGGGATTAACGCAGAGGTCGAAGTTGACGGTCCAACGGGCTCACTGGTCGCAATGCTCTTTCCACCACATCGACTAGGCACAGAGGATACTCTATTTTGACTAGTCCCAAGATTATCCTCGCCGCTGCTGATTTCCAAGTTGCTTTGGCCTTGGGCTTTGGCCTTGTCTACTGATGCACCTATTCCTGAGTTTGTGACGTTCTCTTCACGAGTTGTTGGGGGAATGTCTTTCCGAATCCTGTTATAAGCATCCGACGGCTTTAACAACTCTCCAGGTGACTCTGTGTCATCAAGAGGCTGAGCGCCTTCAAGGATAACGTCATCTCTATCATTTGCACCGTCTGTTTGTGGCACTTCGCCGTTCGAATTGGCAGTTTCATGTTCGTCTAGTGCAGATGATATCACTGTGCCTTCCAGGTGTTGGTCGTCTTCTACCGCCACATCGTCCGGCTGCGGAAAACTTTGAGAATGTGCAGATGTACCATCCACACCTGTTACGCGTCTATGGTGAGAGACGTTGCCGCTTGCGCGAAAGCTGGGCTGGCGTGAGGAATAACTCAAGCCCAAATGACGTTGGTACCAATCTTTACGGTGACTCCTCAACCAGCCTTCAGGTATAGGTCCTATGAACAATCGCCGAGTCGTTAGGTGCAGGTGTTCGGGTGTAGCATGGCTCTATTTGAGTGTTTAGTTCAAGAATAAGCAGACTGTGGCTGCAGACTACTCGTACCAGACGCAGTGCAGTATGCGAGTCTGGAGCAAGACTGGCGTCATGCTCATACAGGTTCTGAGACGGCCGTCTTTCGAGTGTAGCCGGCATCAATGGCAGATTTTGCAGCTCTTTGCTTGCGCTTGTCGGGAGCAATGAGCATAACTAATATCGGTGTGGTGCAGAAAAGCGCGCCTCGAAAAAGAGTGGTCGAAGCTTGTTGGAGTTTGCAAACGTCATTTCCTTCACAACGCCACAGCGAAAAGTGGCACTGCTGAGCAAAAACATGGAAAGAGCCTTGAATTATCAACCTTTTTCGGCTTTCGGCTGCAAAGGATAAGGTTTATATGGAAATTTAACTGTTGAAGTCAAGATCTCATCATGTTAGAGAAGATCAGCTGGGTACGTATTCTCAATGGCGCACTATGCTGCCGATATTCTATAGTACATACCTAACCAACCACGAACGAGGTACGGAGTACCAGCAATGCGCCTACGTGCTTTTAGCTCCTTTCTCCGAGCCCCGACTCTTCATAGCCCTCTCTAGAATATCCTTGAGCTCTGCAACCTCTTTTCTCAACTCTTTACACTCTGCAATGGCTGTCTGCTCCACATCCGGCTTGGTCTCGTTGACCTTCTTCTCCCATCCATCCTCCACAAAGTTGCACTCATCGAGTAATTGCTCCCATTCATCAATCACATCATCCTCTTCAGCTCCTCTCATTCTGTTTGACTTCACAGCATGAGCCCGGCGCGTCTCAACAGCGGCCGTAATTACCAGAAGTGGCGAGTATATAGTAGCCATGACATAGTCATTCAACTTTTCATACTTATCTTTTGACATCCACCACTCGAATGGCAATATAAGACAGAAGATTTCGATGAGATTGAATGGTGCAATGAAGACGTTCTCGTCAGGGGCGCGCACGAATTGCATTGTCTTCTGGGCGAAGAGCGCAAGGAACTCGTCGGCCGAATTTCCAACAATGTCATCGTAAGCGCTCGAGTAGAGCGCAATCAGGATGTTGAGTAAAATCACTAAGACCGTGAAAGTGTATAGATAGTAAAGAATGAGTCCGAAGGGGGGAGAAAATCGCTCAAATCCGTCAAACTCAGGGGATGTCATGATCGCATTGAGCAGGGCCTTCACCACGAAAGATGTTGCTGACAGATTATTGTCGACTTGGTCAAGCCCGATAAAGGCTTGTAAAAATCCGATTAGCACTACCAAGAGAAGGGCGAAGAAGATGAGGGATTCGCGCATCATGACTTTGACGACAACGATCATTGTTCCAAAGAACCGGAAGCTGTCGAAGTACAACAAAAGTCGAGCCCAAAACATTGGAGCCGAGAAAGCCAGGAAGTCGTAAGATAACTCGTTAAAGCGTTCTCTTGGATGGGAGCCGAGTGGGTGGCCAAGTGCTATCATACGCAGCACAAAGGACACGACCAACAGAGCGTATAGAACGGAATTGAAGGCATTCCAGAAGCTGAAGTAGTAGCGACCAACTTTCCAGAACTTAGAAATCTCATCACAGAGGAAGCCTGCGGTGAAGATGTAAAGTAGTCCTTCGACGACATCGAGATCTCCGCTTGGATTGATTGTGTTGATTGCTCCACTATAGAGTGCAAGATAAACGACGGAAATAATGATTTGAAGCGCATTCTGATAAAGCGGTACTCGCATGCGGTCAGGATCGAGGTGGCTCCAGTATGATGTGTTTGTCTTGTCCCTGTATTCGATGAAGCGAGAGGGATCATTTTCGTCTTGTATCAGCCAGCCTTTCCATAGATATGAGATACACTTCTGGTAGCCGCTGGAACCTATAATTCGTAAGGCGTGGAGATCTACTGCCCGTTCGATGACATTTGCCGGCGCTGTTTCTTGGTCGTTTACTAAGAGGGAATAGCGCTTTAAGAGAATGTCCTGTAGAAGATACTCGAGGTCCTCTTCACCCTCTATAATGTGCTTGGCGATCACTTCGCAGGCTATGGCCCGTACAGTGTACAATTCTTGATCCCATAGCTCTTGGATGGCCAGTCGTTGGAACCACTTCTTCACAACAAGAAGACAGAAGACAACACATGCTTTGTACTTGTCACCTCCTGCTGTCTTTGCCGTTTCTATTACCGCTGGCGTGATAATCTGGCTATGAGATTTCGTGACTGCTTCTTCAGGCAGCTCACATGGTACGACCGCATCAATCTGATACTTTAGTCGCAGACAAATTATGGTGACCTCTTTTGCTGGGAATGGAGACACTGGTTGTTCGGAGCGTGTTGGAAGAACTGCAGTGAATTGAATAAGTCAATCAGCAAGAGAATACGAGAAGCCACACTTACGGTGTTGCACCTCATCTTCGAGACGTCGGCCATCGCTCGCATTCCACTGGAGCAGACGCTTCCATTGAACCATGTCTGTACAACTTGTCGATTGGCTTAAAGCTGAAAATCGCTTTGGTTAGCTGTAGCCCGTGATGATTGATGAAAAGGAATATGATGTGGGAGAGATAACATTGCTGTTGCCAAGTTATGCATCGTCATTTCATAGCTTGCTATTCCAGCTCCGGGCTAGCTAGCTTGGTGTTTTCATCTTGGCAGCCACGGCACGAGAAGGTATGCAACATACATTCATCTCCGTGTTTACTGGTGGTTTCAATTCTCACTTCTGGACCGTGAGGGAATTTAATACTTCGATCATGTTAGATGAGAATTCATCGCGAAAGTGAGCTTCAATTAACTTTTGAATCATTCCGATGAGGATTACCCGGAACTGAACTAAGCTTTCTATCGTTAAGTACCTTAAGGATCGACTTGTTCTGTGCTTGCCATTTCGGGACGGCTTCCAACGGTCTCAATCGGAGAAACCTCCAGCCTACATTTCAACAAAACACCACGCGACATCTTCGTGAGAGCATCTGCATTGCATGACGTCTGTTCCAGGCACAGCACTAAATTACAGCCTCAGGAAGCCCGTGCGGAAGCTACCCCGCCAAGGGCCAAGGCGTGATTGGGCCTGCGTTGTTTTACTTCGGGCGCACCCGCACGCGAACTGCAGTTCCTTTCTGCTTCGCAAGTTCAAGGTCCACCATCTACCAGCAGCGAGCCATGACTACCAACCGGATACCCACTCTCCACGTCCTATACGAGCTGAGTCACCTTGAAGCTCATCCAAGTCCTGTCCATCCACCGAACCACGACTTCAACTCCAAGATTGTCCTTATTCAAACCGATATCACAAGACTGCGAGTGGACGCAATCGTAAATGCGGCGAACGAGTCTCTGCTTGGTGGTGGGGGTGTCGATGGAGCAATCCATAAAGCAGCAGGACCAGAGCTGATGGAAGAGTGTGAAACACTAGACGGATGTGATACTGGCGACGCGAAAATCACTGGCGCATACGATCTACCTTGCAAAGCTGTCATACATGCGGTTGGGCCCATCTACTTTCTAACTAGAAGAGATGGCCTGCACGAAGTGCTCTTGCGCAGCTGCTACCGAAGGAGTCTAGAGCTCGCCGAGCACTATCAGCTAAGCAGCATCGCTTTTCCAGCGCTCAGTACAGGAATATATGGCTATCCAAGTGACGAAGCAGCTGAAGCGGCCATCAGTGAGGTGCGCAACTTCTTAGATGAGGGGAATGCGAAACATCTGCGGCGCATCGTGTTCTGCAACTTTATGGATCATGATCAAATGGCATATTTGGAGCTACTCCCGTTAGTTGCGTTCATCATCCTGTCTTGGAACGCATAACGCTAATACGATACGCAGGAAGTACTTTCCTCCAGCTGAAAATCCCGAAGAGGCTGAACCATCAAGCCAAGCCGAAGCATCAAATGCTACCGGGTCGGTTCAGGAGACCAGTGCCACTGAGGAGCCAGATCAGGAGCCGGATGAGAAGCCGGATGAGAAGTCGGGTCAGAAGCTGGAGGAGCAGACGGGTGAGAAGTTGGAGGAGCAACCAAAAGCCACCGAAGAGACACTCCAGGCGGTCGATGCTACTGAGAAACCGGAGTCGCAGCCGGATAAGAAGCTGGAGGAGCAACCAAAAGCCACCGAAGAGACGCTCCAAGCTGCCGGTGCTACTGAGAAACCGGAGTCGCAGCCGGATGAAAAGCCAGATGAGCAGCCAAAAGCCACCGAAGGGAAGCTCCAAGCGACCGGTGCTACTGAGAAACTGGAGAAGCAGCCGGATCGGAAGCCGGAAGAGCAGACAAAAGCCACCGAAGAGACGCCCCAAGCGACCGATGCTACTGAGATATCGGAGGAGGAGCCTAAACCAGATACATCTACAACCCTTAAACAGGAGACAAACCCGGATGAGACAGAACGACAAGAAGAACCGATAGCCAAAAGTGAAATCCGAACCGAGGAGGAAATGAAAGCGAACAGCCAGAACTATCTCGAGGAGGAAACGAAAGCTGAGAACAAGCCACCGAAGCGAACGGTAACTGTTGAAGACGTTGAGGATGAGAGCGAACAGCCAAAGGTGTGAGCGAGAGCTTGATCGGCGAGTCAACGAAGCGTATCAGATTGCGCCAGTATGAGTGCTTAGTGATGAACATTCCAAACTTCTAATACATCTGATACCAGGGATAGCTGAATACGGCGTTGAACAGGACGATGGCAAGACATGAGCTATACAAAGGCAAATGGAGGCTGCCGAGTCTGGATAGCCTCTATTTAGACACGGATATGGTATTTCCAAAACTTCAATTATAGAATCCAGTACGATATACTAGCCTGTCGGTAACTGGCATCTTCGATTCACTGCATTCAAAGCGAAGACAGATTCTTACGAGACTACTTATACTAATCGAGAAATTTTTGCATTGAAGCGCAAAGTGAGGTTCACATACAACCACTCAGCTCAAATTGCAAGTCTTTATGAAGAACCTAGTCTCGGAGCAGTCGTAAAACATTGTAGACCAGGAGATAATCTTCCTAGAACGCTCCTGGAGACCACATCTCCCATCTCAGGCAAGTGATTGGTAAGAAAGCCAAAACCGTCAACAAACAGTTCCAAAGCCAGCGCCGAACCTTTTTTGGGCCAGTCTGAATATGAGCGTCAGTCGCTAAGAGCAGGGTGACGTCTCGGAAAAAGCGTAGCGGGTAATTAGTCGGGCGACGGCCTGACAACAGCGAGCGAAAGTCGGGAGGTTGGGGCTTTGTTTTGAGGAGTTGTCATATCAGCGTAAGTTCAAGCCCTGATTGGAGGAGATCAATTTTTTCACGTGACCGGAGTGCCCAGCCTTCAGCCTGCCTTCAAGTTCAATGTTTTCATCACTGGCCTGTCCCGCCTGCTTCCCCAGCCACCGAGCTCCATCAAAACAATACACCCGTCGCACGCGCCATCTCCATTTTCATCCCAACCACCGTCTATATACCTTCTTATACCTTAGAATCACGGTCGCTTAAGCTATCACACCCTCCAACTCCATCACTGAAGATGACTACCTGGCTGCAGAAACAGCGCAAAGGCGATTTGCAAGAGCTCGCCGAGAAGGCCGGCATCAAAGAGTGAGTTGCGCCAACGACTGCGACGTACTTTTCATCCGATCTAACATTAACTTTGCTACAGTGCCAATGGCATGCTGAAAGAGGACCTCGTCACCCAGTTAGAGACGACTCTGCGCGCCAACTCGTCTACTTTCGGCAGCGAACCGTCCTTCAAAGAGTTCTACGCTCGCGGTGGCTCACCAACCAAGAAAGAGAAGTCTGCTACGGCTACATCTGACGGTGAAGCGAAGCCCAAGCCACGACGGAAGACCGTCAAGAAGGAAGAACTCGAGTCAGCGTACGAATCCCCTCAGCGTGTTGACTATTGCGTGCGCATTCCCGAAACTCGTACTAACTCTACGATCAACAGTGAAGACACTTCGCCAGGCAAGGCACTGATTCAACGCACTCCGCGCGCTGTCCAGCGTGTCGCAGAGAGAATACCGCTTCCACCATCTCCTGCTGCAGTTACGGAGTACATTGACCGCAACACCTCGTTCATCACCAACCAGATCAACGCTGCTATCAAGAAGTCTCGCATTTCAGAAGGTGCCGAGGGTGTTCGCGAGGTTCTTAGCTCCGTAGTTGGAGTTGAAGCTGCCGTACTCCTTGTTGAAGCTTATGGTCTGCAACGCCATACGCTTCCGTGGACCATAACCGTCCCCGTTCCCGAAATCAAGCTACTCGGAACGAAGCCCTTCTCTATCTACGGACCAAACTTCTTCCAGCTGCTCGGCACTCCATTCTGGTCGGTATCATTGCTGTGGGCGTCCACCAGCCTCATCATTCCGCTCTTGTTCTCCTACTTCTTCAACCTCACGTTGCAGAGCAAGGCATATGCTGCGGCGGCCAAGCAGTCGTCTGTCCGAAAAGCTACCAACACCTTCGATCCGCTGACTTTCAACGTCGCGAAGGGACTTCTCGCCTGGCTCGTCTATGCCCAAGGCTTCCGTTTCTGGGGCTTGTACGATGTCGATACCATCATCGCCGTCAATGGATCCGTTCCTTTTGGCTCTCAGGGCATGCTGATCGGTGCGGGCATTGGCGTCATCGCCAGCCTTTACGACGCCATTCTCAAGAAGTAGACGGGTTATGTTTCTAATTTCTTGGGTCTTGTAAGCATTTGGGGTGTCAATCCGGTGATCCTTCAGCGTTTGGCGTTCGGAGTTCGATAGCTTTGGGCTCCATCGCCGTACGTTGATTTATCGATTGCTTGAAGAAGATGCTCTGGACGCTTTCTGGCTTGCACACTTTGTAATCCCCTTTGGTTTTTTGGTTGGTACGCCACACGCATGGTCAGATGAAATGGGATTAAGTTTTGTAGTATGATCATCTTCTTCGACACAGTCGTTCTCCGCCTGGAGTTGAAGGGAAGGCAGGACCATTTGGGGGGACTGGATTGCCGGCAGAGGCAAGGATTGACAGTAGGCGTTGGAGGAGTTGCAACGAGATACCTTTTGCGTAACTGGTTACCGTAGTTGATTTCAAGCAATGCAATGAATTTGTTAGCCAGCTTCAGCTCTACCTCCAGTGCATTTGAGAGTAATTTGTTTGCAAGAATTGTTCGTGGCCTGAAGTGTGCTGAGGAATGTGTGGGACATTTTGGTGGAAGGTCAAATTCGCCCCACCCAAATGTGGAATTTTGAGTCAACTTTCGCGAATTCGTGACGCATAATTCAAGACCATCCACACAACACACTTCGAGTGCGCGATTCAAACTCAAAGAATCTTCTCGTGTCACCATCGCACCGAAGAGATCAAGCGGAACGAGAAATCTTCAACGCAGAACGAAAGCACACATCTCTCACAGTTGAATATTCCCGACCTCCGCAACCCAAAAGCCGCGACAATGTCGTTAACTAACTGTCGATTTTACGAGGAGAAGTATCCAGAGGTGGAGAGCTTTGTGATGGTCAATGTCAAGCAGGTATGGGCTCTACATGGTTTTGCGGCTGGCATAGCTTCTGACATTCATCTTTAGATTGCAGAGATGGGCGCGTACGTCAAGCTGCTAGAGTACGACAACATCGACGGCATGATCCTCCTCAGTGAACTCTCGCGACGACGAATAAGAAGCATTCAGAGACTTATCCGTGTCGGAAGGAACGAGGTCGTTGTTGTGCTCAGAGTTGACAAAGAGAAAGGTAAGAATCGGACAGCCTGATTTGATATTACTCTTCTGACGGTCACAGGATACATCGATCTGTCGAAACGAAGAGTGTCAGCCGAAGATATCGTGAAATGCGAGGAGAGGTACAATAAATCCAAAATGGTACACTCTATTATGCGCCACGTCGCCGAGAAGACCGCAACTCCCATCGAAGACCTCTATAAAGCGATCGGGTGGCCTTTGAATAAGAAATACGGACATGCCATCGACGCATTCAAGCTCTCAATCACAAACCCTAATGTGTGGCAAGAAGTCTCGTTTCCCAGTGAAGCAGTTAAGACCGAGCTCCAAACGTACATCAGCAAGCGTTTGACTCCACAACCTACGAAAGTCCGAGCCGACATTGAAGTTACGTGCTTTGGTTATGATGGTATCGATGCTGTGAAGGATGCATTGCGCCAGGCAGAAGCAAAGAATACGAAGGAGACACAAGTGAAGGTCAAATTGGTCAGTCCGCCGCTGTACGTCCTAACCAGTCAGACTCTCGACAAGCAGCACGGCATCGATACGCTACACACTGCAATTGATGATATTACAGCGAGTATAAAAGAAGCAGGAGGCGCATGCGTAATCAAGATGCAACCCAAGGCGGTCACGGAGACTGATGATGCGGAACTGCAAGCGCTGATGGACAAGAGAGAGCGCGAGAATGCTGAAGTCAGCGGTGACGAGGATGAGTCTGAGAGTGATGAGGGAATAGCAGAGGCTTGATTTGCTCTCAATGGCGCATATGGAGACTCGGAAATGTGCTGGCAATAGCAAAAGGTATATCCACATGAGACAACGCTGTATCTTGATAAGTCTCCTCAACTTCTAAGGTTGGCATGCTCCTCCAGTGCCTTGTTCAGTCCTTCTCTTTGCATGCAGTTTTCGAAAGCAAAACTCTTCGCACACTCTTCCAATTCCTCCTTAGTCATATCCTTAAACAGATTGGCAAATTCATCCTGCACGCAGCCAGCCATCCAAAGCTGATTAATCAGCCTAATAATCTGGCGATGGGTGTGCCATGGCGTGGGATAGCGGTCATTGCTTTCTGGACAGCTCTCATTAATCCATTCAACGAGCGGATCGATCATCCTCATCACCTGCTCCTGCGGATGTCGGCCCCAAGCATCAAGCATCAATTCCCTTTTTCTCTTGAGAAAACCGGCAATGCTTCGCATGTAGGGGCTATGTGGGTCAACATGCACCATACCCTGCAGCCCAATATCCTTATACAGCCAGATGGTCCAGTGAATACGCGCCGCATCGTAAATGCGCAACTGCTGCCCAAGCAGTGCGTACCTTGCCTCGTTGACCACTGCAACATCACTGTCCAGACCCGGATCTGCGTAAACTGGCCCGAATTCCCCGTTCCAGATCGGAGTGTCATGCTGCAGCATCCAAGCTGCTTTGCGCTTGTACTGCGTCTCCAGCTGCTCATTTTGGGCCGCACTGCCCGTGTACGTCTCACCGTGCGGGAATCCCATAGTCTGCAGAAAGGAAGTCAGACCGCTACTTCCAGAAGGTGGATGGAAAACTTACGGCATAGTCATGTAGTGAGTACACGCAATTCGGCAGCGGTTTGTCGAAGAACTTGAACTCCATGCCCATGGTATTACCGTCAAGCCAAAGGATATGATTAGGGTCAACCTTTCTGATTGCGGCTTCGATCCTCTCGTAGAACTTGGGCAATCGCCAGTGCTGTGGGTCACACGGTTCGTTGAGTGGGTTGTATCCGGCTACCCATGGATTTTCTTTATATCTAGTTGCAATGTGCTCCCAAAGCCAAACCGTCCGGTCTTGGTGATCCTTGAAATCCCAGAATGCAGCATAGTTGGTCACATTGTCGGAATGCCAGTCTGGATTCTGGCCACCAGGCACGGTGTGCATGTCCAATATTGTGTAAATCTTGTGTTTAGCGCAAATATCGATGACACGATCAAGATGTTTGAAGCCTTGCTCTTTCAAGATCCGAGGGTTCATATCGTCCTCAAAGTGTCAGTAGTTGAATGGCAAACGAAGAAGATTAAGACCTTTGCTCGCGAAGAATTCGGCATCGGCATCCATGAAGAAGAACTCCAAGAACTTATCGAAAAATAAATCGTAGCGCTCTTGGCCTAGAGCTTTCAACATTGCGGCTCGGTGTTCGCTTTCTTGACCAGGATAGCCCGTGATAAAATTCTCCATGCTTGCAGATTGTCAATTGGAAGCAGCAAACAAGAAGAAATCTCATAGACGTACTTCATCCATCCTCCCAATCCAGCTCCGCGAAGAATAACCGGCTGCCCGTCTTCACTTAGAACATCCGAACCTTGTACCCTAAGGAAGCCTGAAGCCATTATGGCCTAACCATAGACTGTAAAGTGAAGGTGCATTGTATCAAAGACGAATGATATCATGGTTTTGTAGTTTAAAGCACGGAGAAATTGAATGAATACTTTCTGGAGGGGCAGGAGCCTAGGTAGAGAACGAACCGAAGGCGCCGGAAGAATTATCTACAGCTCAAATTTGGTTGTATCACTGAATACCAAAGCGATGAATGTCTGAAGAGGGACGAAAAGGAGGATGAGGTGGCCGGTATTCCGGGTTATCGTATCAAAGTTTTATCTTCGGACGTCTGACGCATAACTGTACTCGCGCTACAACTTGGAAAGAATAATTGGACGCGTTCTACCCATGAAATAAGAGATTAGGCAAGTCAGTGATGAAACATTGAAATGAAATTATACCGAACAAGAGAGTATTTAGGTCTTTTCGCCCCTGATCTGTAGCATTACAGCTATGAGATGCCGCTTGGCGTTTGTTTCGTACTCTACGGATACGATAAAGTCTCCGAAACGTAAGCCCACCTGATTCCAATCAACACTCTCTCGCATGCGGTTGATTTACATCATGATGTATGAGGTCATACTGTCTGATATCTCTGTTGTGTCTCACGGACTATCTACGGCTGAATATGCTCTGAGAGCTCCAAAGGCGCTGTCTCCTATTCCGCGACGGAATCTAATGCGCCGAACAAGAAGCGAAACCAAGCTTGACGGCGGCTTGGTTCCGCACGCATTTGGCATGGACTACTCCGTGTTAGTGATGCGGCTGCCAACGGCTAAGGCGGGGCTTTGTTTCCATGTCCTTAGCGATCAAATGCCGTGAGAGCTCTCCGTTGTCGGGGATAAAAGATGAAAGTTAAGTTCTAGGTACCTACAGCAAATGCTTATAAGTGAAAGTCAATGAAGGTATCTCTCGACCTCTTGCTTCATCTACGAACAATCAACATTCTCACACCGAATTCAATCCAATTGTAAACGGAGCATCATGTAAGAACCATGTCGTAAACCTAGATTCCAGAAAATTGACGTTGTCACAGGTATACAACCTCATTTGCATTCTTTGAGGCGCTATGGGAGGCAGGTGTAAGCCATTGCTTCGGTGAGTGAGGTCGAACATTAAATGCTCGGAAGACCTCTTCTAATGGGAAAAAATTAGTCAATCTTGGAAGCGACCATCCTAGCATCATAGAAGCAATGGTCAAAGGTCAACATGAGAAGAAAGGACAATTCCCGAAGATCATAACGTGTCCAAATGAGATGGTTGCTCTCTCAATGGCCGATGGCATGGCTCGCGTGACAAACAAACCTCAATGTGTGATTGTCCATGTTGATGTCGGTACGCAAGGATTGGGAGCTGCTGTCCATAATGCCAGTTGTGGGCGAGCCCCAGTGCTCATATTTGCTGGCCTCTCTCCTTATACGATTGAAGGGGAAGCCAGAGGTAGTCGCACTGAGTACATTCATTGGATTCAGGATGTTCCGGATCAGAAACAAATCGTTGCCCAGTACTGCCGATACACTGGCGAGATCAAGAGTGGCAAAAATGTCAAGCAGATGGTGAATCGGGCTATTTCTTTCGCCATGAGCGATCCAAAGGGACCTGTATATCTCTACGGCGCGCGAGAGCCCATGGAGCAGGATATCGAACCTTACACACTCAACCAAGAGCTCTGGGAACCAGTTGAACCTACTGCCCTACCAATGAGCGGAGTCAAGCGGATAGCCGATGCTTTGATTAATGCAAATGAACCGCTAATCGTGACTGGTTACAGCGGAAGGAATCATCAGTGCCCCGAACAGCTCGTCAAACTCGCCGACACGATCTCGAATCTGCGAGTTCTAGACACGGGTGGTAGTGATATGTGCTTCCCCGCAAATCATCCAGCATGGCAAGGACTTCGATATGGCAACGATGAATCTATCAGGACGGCAGATGTCATCCTTGTCTTGGACTGTGACGTACCTTGGATCGGTACTCAGTGCAAGCCGAGTCCAACGGCTACGATTTTCCATATCGATGTGGATCCACTCAAGCAGCAAATGCCAGTCTTCTACATTGATGCTGTTGCCAGGTTCAAGGCGGACAGCCACCAGGCGATTCGGCAAGTCCAGGATTATATCGATTCTACACCAGAGTTGAAGCAGAAGGCACAGAGCATTTCTCCATCAAAACGAGAGTCAGAGCACAAGCAAAGACTTCAACGGATAAAGAATCTAGCCAAACCGCTGCATCAAGGAACGTTCGAATCATCGTACTTGATTAGCAGACTACGACATTTTTGTCCACAAGATACAGTCTGGTGCATCGAGGCGGTAACAAATAGCGTCCTCGTTGCAGACCAAATCCAAGCCACAATTCCCGGCTCATGGATCAATTGCGGAGGAGGTGGACTTGGGTGGAGCGGAGGAGCGTCTCTGGGCATCAAATTGGCAGTAGGAGACAAGCGGTTCGTGTGTCAGATAGTGGGAGACGGGACCTATCTGTTCAGCGTTCCCGGTAGCGTCTACTGGATTGCGGCACGATACAAAATCCCGACTCTGACGATCGTGCTCAACAACAAGGGTTGGAACGCCCCACGAAGGAGCTTACTACTGGTTCACCCTCATGGCGAAGGAAGCAAGGTGTCCAATGAGGAGCTCAACATTAGCTTTGCGCCAACACCTGACTATTCAGGTATCGCAAAGGCCGCGGCAGGCGGTAACCTATATGCTGCCATTGCGGATACTGTGGATAGTCTGGAAGAAATTCTTCCAAAGGCGGTAGAGAGTGTCCTAAACGGCACCTCTGCGGTCATCGATGCCTTCTTAGATGGCCCATCGGGGAAATACGCGGGTACTAAACCGGAGGCAGTAGCGTTGAATGGAGCTGCGAATGGTGACGTGAAGCATGAATCGAAGAGGAGACGGAAGAATTGAGTATTCCGATCGATTCAAAGAGACGTTACACTGCTCATGGAGTGAAGTAGAAGAGCAGTAATGACTAGAGTAGTCTAGAAAAGTGACCTATCCTTGACATCCTCGGTAGAATGGCGTCTTTACAATCGACGAAAGGACTCACCATTCAGTTTACCCCTCAAAGACCACTTAATGGAGTCTTCAGTGCGAGGCCACATTGTGGATGGCTGGCGCCTAGAACTCACATGCCAGCTATGAGAGAAAGCTGCTGGTTGGTGGTCCCGACATAACATTTCGTGCGTAAGGGCTAAGAACCAACGCGCCCAATACACAATTAGCTGATAACGTCAGCCTCTGCGTGGAATCTCTCCGTTATGTACTGAATAACTATATATTGGCGAAATACTTGGAACTTGTGGGCACTCGTAGTGCACTGTTCGCAATGGCTTCTACACCTTCGCAATTCCTCGGATTGGCCTCGTTCCTGGCGGTTTGCACCTTCGTCGCAGGCCACCTCTTCCCAGAAGTCATCCCAAACTTCCACATCGTTTCTGTCCTCTTTATCTCCGTTGGGATAAGTGCTTTGTCTATACTTTGCTGGAGGGCCACCGTCTACCCTACTTTCCTTGATCCCCTTCGTCATTTGCCTGGTCCCAAGGTAACATCGTTCACTCTCAAGTGTTTCCTCATCTCACAATACACAGACCGCAATTCCTTTCAGATATGCTACAGTCCACCTGGAAAGACCGCCCTCTGAGAAGGAATTTGAGTGGATCACGACGATTCCAAACGATGGGCTTCTCCGCCAACCGGTCATTCCGGGTCAATATCACCATATACCAACCACTCCCAAAGTCCTCAGTGAGATTCTAGTCAGCAAAGCCTATGACTTCCACAAGCCAGATGCGGGCCGAAACATCCTCCGCGTAGTGCTCGGAGATGGCTTGGTAGTCTCTGAAGACGATATTCATCGATTTCAACGAAAGAACCTCAACCCGATGTTCAGCTTCCGACATATCAAGGATTTGTATCCTCTCATGTGGTCTAAATCAATTGAACTTGTCGACTGCATCAAAGCGGAGATGTCTACCAACGGTAACCCGGAAGCTGGATACGTTGTTACAGTCGATGGCTGGGCAAGCCGTGCGACTTTGGATATCATCGGGGTCGCTGCCATCGGTCGAAATCTCAATGCGCTTCGTGATACCGACGACGAGTTAGTCCAGCTGTACGAATGGATGTTTCGCCAGACTTTTAGCAGGAAATTATGGTTTATGGTCCATTTTATATTCCCAAAGCCACTGATCGACTTGATGCCGTGGAAGCTAAATCGTGATACAATGTCGAATGCCGCGGCTCTTCGACGAGTCTGCGCAAGGTTCGTCACGGAGAAGCGCAATTCTATGGCAAAGGAATCCGACGAGGGTGTTGACACTCTGGCACACCTCATTCGATCCAACAATTTCTCAGATCAAGACTTAGTGGACCAACTTCTGACGATCCTCGCAGCCGGGTAAGAGGCGACACCGCAAGCGAAAGGAAGTTCTACTCATACTCAATAGACACGAAACAACCTCATCCATGTTCACCTGGGTACTCGCGGTCCTCGCCCAAAACCCAACGTACCAGACGCAGCTGCGCAGCGAACTACGCGCCCACATCACAGCGGAAGCGCTGAGCAACCCAAACGCCGACCTCGCGACGACGCTAGAATCGCTGCCGTGGCTCAACGCCATCTGCTACGAAACGATGCGGCTATTCCCGACAGTGCCGCTGACGCGGCGCATCGCGATCCGCGACACCGAGATCATAGGCCTGCCCGTCGCCAAGGGCACGCACTTCCGCATGCCCGTCTGGTGGCTGAACCGCGTGCCCGCGCTCTGGGGCCCCGACGCCACGCTGTTCAAGCCGGAGCGCTGGATCGACGCCGACTCCGGCCGCCCGAACAATCACGGCGGTGCAGAGAGTAACTTCGCGTTGCTGACGTTCTTGCATGGCGCTCGAAGCTGCATCGGTCAGGGGTTCGCGAAGGCGGAGTTGCGGTGCTTGGTTACTGCTTGGGTGCTGGCGTTTGAGTTCAGTATGGCTAACGAGGGTCAGGTGTTGGTTCCGGAAGGTGTCGTGACGGTTAAGCCCAAGGGTGGGTTGAACTTGAAAGTGAAGCTGGCTTCATGATTGGAGATTGAGGAGAGTCAGATCCTGTTTAGGCTGGGACGATGTGGAGTTCCGATAGCCTGAATATCATGATAAATGCTAATGATTTGACTTTACAGCCTTTCCAGGGTGGCTGGACTCGTTCTTAGCACTTCTCTTGGCTCCTTGCCTCGCGCTTCTTCTTGTACCTTATTCTTGCTCCTTTAACTACCTAGAGTCACCAAGTCGAACTTACGTGAACGTCCTATGCGTTCCATGGTGCTTTCAATGGTCTCCACGGCAATGGGCGAGAAAGGATGGAAAGTAGACAGAGCTTCCAATCGTGGACCAAGGATGCATTAACCGTTTTAGGAAACAAAAATAGCGCTGGAGATGCAAGATACACGACCTTGGTCAAAGTTCATCAGATTAAAAAGCGTTCGGCACAGATTTGCCATCCACAGATTCTCCCTTCTATTCCTTGGCTTGTATTTCCTCCTTCACATCCTGATTCCATAATAATCGCCGTTCGCAGTGTAGAAGCGATGATCAGAGACGGGCTTCACCCAAACATACGAGATGGCGACACATCACTATTCGTCTTCGAAGTTTAGTGTAAAAGTAGTATAAGGAATTGTAAACCGGAGAGAGAGTGTGAGGATGTGAGTGAACATGATTATGATTAATTGTCTAGAGGCTGCCATCCGAGTACCAAAGCATTCCGAGGATATCAAGCGCCGATAACATTCGAACCCGATGACACCGAACCCGATACAGAAAAAAAAAGAGATCGACAGACTTCACCCGCACCGAGCTACCGACAAGCAATCTCCGCCTTAGTAGGTGAGCGAGATACACTTGTTGGCCCAGTCCTCGGGGCTCTTGATCAAGTTGGCGAACATCCACGCACCAACATCAACCCTGCGAATGGAGTGGCCGATAGCCGGGCCCGGCGCCGCCTTGTCGGCAGCATTGACAGCCTCAGGGTGTACAACCCAGCCAGCGCGGACCTTAGCCAAGCCCTTTGACGGGCCGTCGAACAGCAGGGTGGGGCGGACGACGGCGAAGGCGCGGATGGGCGCGGCGTCCGCGCCCTCAGTCGAGGCGTGCGCCAGCGCCAGCTCCATGGCGCGCTTGTCGGCGTGCGGCACCTGCAGCGCGTAGTGGTACAGCTGGTAGTACGCCAGCGGCACGTCGCGCGGCTGCTTCTGCGTCCCCGTCGTCGAGATCACGCACACGAAGGGTGCTGGCTTGCCTGCGCCGATGGCGCCGGCCTGGCGCAGCTCCCGCAGCGCTTGAAGCAGCACGGCGGACGATTCCGAACAGATCTGTGTGTCGTTTAGGATGAGCGGCTTGGTGAGTGATGCTTGGAATTGCGCGGAGCCGCCTAGCCCGGAGACCACGATCGAAGCTATGACGCCGTTCGGTGCGAGGGCCTGCTTCACTGGGACGATGTCCTTGGCGTTGCCTTGCACGATGTTTAGGTGCGAGTTCATTTGCGCCTCGGTTATGCTGTGCTTCTCTGCGAGCATCTTGCGTAGCTTCTCTGGAGTGCGGGCGACTGTTTGCACATTGTTAGCGCTTGTCTACTTAGTCAATGGATGCGGTTTAGAACGGGCACGCACGGGCTGTGCAGCTGTATCCGTCCTTCAGTGCCAACGCGAGAACGGCATTGGTGCAGCCGCCAGTGGAGCCGAAAAAGGTAATGCTGGGCTTGGTGGAAGTCATGGTGAAGATCTGGTAGGTTGATAATAAGACAATGGTTTCTGGGGTGTGCGAGAAAAGTCTTTGTAAAGATGCTGAGTATTACTTGATTGATCTAGCTAATCTTATCGGGTTCGAAGTCGTTGCTGTGCTCTGGTTCTTTTGATTCCAACCCGCGCCATCTCCTCGACTTTATAGTGTCGCGCCGCGACATGTTGCGCGACATATCGGGTGGACAGAAAGCACAGCCCATATCAATCGTCATGGCGTTGCGACGAAAATCTCTCCCGTGAAGCAGAAATTTGAACCATGATGGAGGAACTCGAAGGGGCTGATGGTGTTGATATTTCTCCTTCGGAGCAACCAGCGTCAGGCATCCACTGAATGGCTGGATCCAATTGGAGCCAAGCGGCGCAATCGGGCCAACGTTGTCCCATCATGTCAAAATCGCACCGATTGTTGCATCAGTGGCTTTTTTAGCGTCAAACGGCCGTCTACGCCGCTGGCCATTGGTCAATGCCACCGATTTGTGCCTCCGACTTTTTGCGCTTGTGAAATAGAGCAGCCTTGGGAAACATACGAGATATCTGAATTTTCCCATTACGAACTCTTCGAATGTCTAGAAGCTTCATCTTTGGCTCAGCCCATATCGCGTAGCTACAATCAAATCGCGTCGCAAATAGCTTCCAACTGCAGAACAAGACGTATCCGAGTCGGAATCAAGCAACATTTGCGAAGGCGGCCAACAAACGGCCATGTGATGAAAAGTGACATGGTGGCATTGTCAATGACTATGAGTCTTTCTGTTTACATGTGTGCCGCAATATTGTAGAGGAATTTCGGCAAGTGCTCATCCATGCAACCTCCCGGAAAACGCCAGCGTGCCATGCATGTCCAAAGACAGCGGATGCAAGCGAGCTCCCTGTTGCTCGGCCCAGCATGCTTCGGATTAAGGAATGTCGAAGATTGGCTTTAGCTTCCTAATCAAGTTCCACTCGTCCATGGATACCTCTTCGCGGAAGAACTCTTTGAGCGTGTCGATGCTCTGCCTCGAGATGTGCGAGTACAATGTGTCCTTGTCTTCAAGGTGCCGGCCATACATTGGCTGGTTGGATCCCTCAATCTTGACAGCCACCGAAGGTTGACCTTTCTTGCATATCGGGATCTGCTTGTGATCGCGCTCGATCGATGTCCTGCGCAATTTGGTTAGCGATCCATATCGGGACATCAGAAGAAAGGGGCAGAAACGAGATGAACTTACACTCTACCCAAATCAATTACCGTTTTGACGCCTCCTACAGTCGTTATGGCAGCTATAGGTGTGAGGGTTCTAAGATTACCTTCGACTACGTCGACGCCCACAACAATTGGATTGGTCTTGTTGAAAACAGCAACTGGCTTGAGAACGCAAGGGAAGACGGCAAGCATCTTGCTCTCTTCCTTCCTCTTCTCGGCAAGCTGCTCCATATGCTTGGTGAAGGCGTCGAACAGATGATAGATGATATCCGCGGTGAAGATCTTGATGCCCTGGTCGTTTGCATAGGCCTGAGCCTCCTTGTCGACTTTGACGTCGAAGCACAACATCACAGCGTACTCGGGCGCCTTTTCCAACATGATGCCGCACTGCATCACGTCGCGCTTGTACACGGGACCGATGCTGATGTTGGCCACCGGGATCTTGCTGACCTTGAGGAACTCGAGCAGCGCCTCTAATGAACCGAGCGTTGAAGCTTGCACGCTGACTCCACGGCCTGTCTTGCTGATGCGCTGCAGCAGGTTCTCCAGATCTGACATGACCTCCTCTTCGAGGTCTTCTTCGTCATCATCCGGCCCGACGACCAGCAGTCGCGATCCTGCAATGGCGTGGTCAAGCCCGTCGGCCGCAATCTTCACACCCATAGCTGCCTTGACTTGTTTGTTGTGGACGTATACCGACTTGACGCGTAGTTCTTTCATTTCAGCCGGAGTGAGTAACGCACGTATGTTTGTTGAAATGGCTCCATTGAGGCCACAGAGTACGATCCGATCACCTTCGCGTAGCACACCGTTGGAGAGAATAACGTCGATGGTTGTGCCGAGGCCTTCAATGACCTTGACTTCTAGCACAGTGGCTTCAACCTCGGAGAGGTACATGAGCGAAGACGTCATGCGATCTTGTGTAAGTTGAACGAGGAGCTTGAGCATATCGGGAATACCCTCGCCCGTGTGCGCAGATGTGGGAACGAGAGACACATAGCGAGCCATGTTTTTGTTCTCGTAGTACAACTCCGAGTTGAAGCCCTGTTCGGCGAATGCAAGCTTTGTCTTCTCAAGTCTATCCTTGAACTCACCTTGGCAGCCCTTCGTCTGCATTGCTAGAGACTCTCTGAAGCCGTTGTTGTCGATCTTGCGCCAACCAAATAGACGATCGATCTTGTTTAGTGCTACGATAAAGGGAGTCTTGCGGTCTCTGAGCAGACGCATTGATTCGAGAGTCTGAGGTTCAAGACCGTGCATGATGTCGACGACGAGAATAGCAATGTTACAAAGCGAGGAGCCACGACTTCGAAGATTTGTGAAAGACTCGTGCCCAGGCGTATCAATGACGAGGAGACCTGGAACCTTGAATTCAAAGGACCCATCTTGGTTGACTGGGGTAATCTTCTTCTTGAGAGCTTCAGCGGGGAAGTAGGTAGCGCCAATCTGCTGTGTGATACCACCAGCTTCTCCTTCTTGAACGTTGGTCTGTCGAATCTTGTCGAGAAGTTTGGTTTTGCCAGTATCGACGTGACCGAGAATACAGCAGATAGGAGATCGGAGATTGTCTGTTGATCGTGCAGCAAGTGCTTCTTCGTGTTGCTTCTTCCGCCGCTCGGCGGCTTCAGCTTTTCTCTTTGCAACCGCTCTTTGTGCTGCAGTGGCCTCCTCGTCTTCTTCATCAGACGAATCGTCATCGTCCTCTTCCTCTGAGTCGTCTTCTTCACCAGGGGCAGCAGGTTTGCCGTTTGGCCCTGACTTCGTGACAGATTTGGAAGCAGTAGCATCAGTTGGACTCTTGAGTTTGCCATTAGCAACAGGAGATGATGGTTCTCCCTCTTCATCTGTTGGTGCGTCCCAGCTATCCTTGACTCCATCCATATTGGCATTTTCTTCTTTGTCTGCCAGAGCCTCCCAATCGTCGAGTTCGTTATCTTCATCCTCAGCCTTCTTAGCTTCCGCATCGGCCTTTGCTTTGGCAGCTTCTTCTTCTGCCTTCTTCGCCTGCTCCTCTGCTAGTCGAAGCTCCTCCATCTTCTTGCGAGCCTCTTCAGCCTCCGCCTCAGCTTGGGCATCCTTTGACTCTTCAGCTTTGGCGGACTTGGGCTTCTTTCGCTTCTCGTAGACGGGTTTCTTCGCCTTGTCGACATCGCCATCAAGACCTCCGACCTTGACGCCTCCAGCTTCCATCATCTGCTTGAGCCGGAGCTGTTGCCGTGCCTCTGCATCTTTCTGTGCCTTTGTCTTGAACGTTCCGGCTCTCTTCTGCTCTTCGATCTTCTGCTTCTCCTTGAGTTTCTTGGCGGCCTTCTGGTCCTCTTTGCGCTTCGCTTCCTCCTCTACCTTGCGCTTCTCTTCCTCTTCCAGTCTCTTCTCTTCCTCTCGAAGCCGTTGCTCCTCTTCTTCCCGTTTCTTTCGCTCCTCTTGCTGTTTCTGGATAGCGGCGAGTGCTGCGTTGAGCTTCTTCTTCTTTCCTGGTGCCGAGGCGACAGCAGGCTCCTCCTTTGTCTCTGGCTTCGCTGCCTCAACGACAGGCTTCTTCTCTTCTTCCTTTGGTTTCTCCGGAGCAGCGCCCTTCTTCTTCGCAGCCTGCTCCTTTTTCCGCTGCTTCTCGCGCTCCTTCTTCTCGCGCTCCTTCTCCTTCTTCGTCTTCATACGCCCACCCTCTTCTTCTTCGCCATCATCGTCGTCGTCATCCTTCTTGGCCGGCTGCTGCTGCTGCTTACCCTTCTTCTTCGCGGCGGAGGCCGCAAACGCATCGTCATCATCCTCAAACGTCGCCTCCACGGGCGCCTTAGCCGCAAAGTCCACCAGCTCCGGCGGGCGGGTCTCCTGCTCGTTCGCAGCAGCGGCGGCGGCGCCGTCGTCTTCCGCGCCCTCGATCTCCTCGACGACCTTGCCCTTCTGCTTCTTCTTGGTGCGGTTCTTCTTCAGCGCGGCCATCAGCCCGCCGCCCATGCCGCTCGCCTCGCCGCCGTCTTCTTCAGCGTCCTTTGCGTCTTCCGCCGCTTGGGCCTCGGCTGAGGCTTGCTTGATGGGGTCTGGCGTTTCGCCCAGCTCGTCTTCCCAGTCGTCGCGCGCTTTCTTGCTGCCTTTCTTCTTCGGGGCCATTGTGACGACGCTTCTGATGTGATGTGAGGGCTGCCGACGATGTGGATCGTAAGTAGGCTACCTATTTGTCAGGTTGACAAAGGCTGTTTGCGGAATAGTGAGAGAATTGGTGGTTTTGCTTGCGCTTAGGTGGGGTCTCGTCGGTGAGGAGGGATGGGAGGACGAGTGTAATGTTTGCTAGCAAGAGACATAAACGCGAAGAATGGGATGTTGCGTTTCGCCTTAAGCTGCCTGGAGATTTTAGAAAAGTGGCAAACTTGGATGGTTGGTGTTGTCGTCTCTGGAGATTTTGAGTCGTGAATTGTGGGTTGTGATTTTGCCAATTCGGAGATGGCGGGCGAAAGATAGTCGTGAACGTGGCGCATGTTAGAAGTACCGTACTCCAGTTCGGATATTGGAATGAATACTCCGTCTACGTCCTTTAATACGACATAATTTTCTCCGTTGGGATAAATTGAATACTTCATGTAAAGGGAAAATTTGTGAGAGACTGCACTGGATGTAAAATAAATGCGACCTCTCACATAACTTCATTTCCATCAAAGTGCGGCCTGACATCACGGAATTCTGGAATGAGTCAACTCATTCTCGCTTATGCTCTGCTCAGCTAGGTTCGTACAGCCAAAGGCAAATTTATCGGACGCTTTTGGTATTTAAATCTAGACGAAAGGCGCTCGAAATGTGCACGAGCCGAGATGAAAGAAAAATATCATGAACATTGCCCTGAGTCATATATTGTCATCCATCAGCCAGGTCATCGCTCCAATCTGAATACCTAGCGATGTAACTTTGCATCTGCCAGAGCGAAATGGCGTTCATCCTGCTGACCATTCCAAAGTACACCTTATGCTGTGGCACCGTTCGTCTCTGCCTGTTGCGGTGGAATGGGCTCGATGTTCCAGATCATCTCGGCATACTCATCAATACACCTGTCACTAGTGAAGAAACCCATCCGAGCGACGCTGGTGATGCACTTCGTGGTCCATTCCTGCTGATTCTGGTACTCCTTGTCGATGAGTTCCTGTGTCTTGCAGTACGAGGCAAAGTCATCCGACACTAAGTAGTAGTCACCATGCTCGACGATACCGTTGACGAGAGCGGAGAATGAGCCGGCATCTCCAAACGTGCCTTTTTGAATCTCATCGAATACCTTGGCCAGAGATTCTTCGAGCTCGTAGTTGCCGTAGATGTGGGAGTGGCGAAGGTCTTCAACATCTTCGGAGAGGTTACCGAATAGGAAGATATTCTGCTCACCGATCTCGCGTGTGATTTCAATCTGTTAGACGTCAGTTTGACTGTCGATGAGAGAGCAAGACTGTTACACCTACATTGGCACCGTCACAAGTTCCAATGATCAAACCTCCATTAAGCACAAACTTCATGTTGCTTGTGCCACTGGCTTCCGTTCCAGCAGTCGAAATATGCTCACTAATGTCGGAGGCAGGGACGATGATCTCAGCCTTGCTTACATTGTAGTCCTCAATGAAAACACACTTGAGCAAGTCACCAACATCCGGATCGTTGTTGATAACATGGCCAACTTGGTTGATCAGATGAATGACTGTCTTCGCCATCCAATAACCAGGAGCAGCTTTGCCACCAAAGATGGATACGCGAGGGGTGAGTTTCTTCTTCTCCTCAGCGGTCATAGCCTTGATGGCGAGGTAACGGTGGATAATGCCAAAAATGTTCAGCTGTTGTCGTTTATACTCGTGAATACGCTTGACTTGAATATCAAACAGAGCCGCTGGGTTAACGGCCACACCAGTGGTGTCCTTGATGTGCTTGGCCAAGCGGACTTTGTTCGCATACTTGATCTCCTGCCATTCCTTGCGGAATTCTGCATCCTTAACGTATGCCTCAATCTTGTGTAGCAGAGTAAGATCTCTCAGGTAGTCATAGCCACCAAGCTTCGAGGCAATCAGCTCAGACAGTCTGGGGTTGGCTTGATGCAACCATCTACGAGGTGTAACACCGTTGGTGACATTTGCAAACTTATCCGGTCCGTAAATCTTGACAAAGTCCTTGAAGATGGTGGTCTTGATCAAATCCGAGTGCAGTTCCGCCACACCATTGACCTTGTGGGAACCAATGACGGCCAAATACGCCATACGAACCATCTTCGGTTGAGATTCTTGAATGATGGAGACGCGAGAGAGCATATCGCGATCCTTTGGAAAGTTGCGCTCTACATACTGCAAGAATTGCAAGTTGATGTCATAGATGATTTGAAGATGACGCGGGAGAAGCCATTGCATCAACGGAACCGACCACTTCTCGAGAGCCTCAGGTAAAACGGTGTGGTTGGTATACCCAAACGTCTTGTGGACAATGCTCCATGCTTCGTCCCAGTCTAGGCCTTCGACGTCGACCAAGATACGCTGCAGTTCAGGAATGGCAAGAGTTGGGTGAGTGTCGTTAAGTTGAATGGCAACCTGATTTGGGAAGTCTTTCCAGGCACGCTTTGACTTTTTGAAGCGTCGAACGATGTCGTAAAGGGAGGCAGCGCACCAGAAGTATTGCTGCTTCAGACGAAGTTCCTTTCCTCGATCCATATTGTCGTTGGGATACAGCACGGCAGAGATTGTCTCGGCGCGCTGTTGGTCCGCAATGGAGCCTTCATAGTCACCAGCGTTGAATTTCTGGAAATCAAATTCACCACTAGCAGCCTTGCTTCCCCAAAGTCGGAGATTGTTGGTAGTGGAAGTGCTGTATCCTGGAATTGGAACATCGTATGCAACGGCTTGAACGATGTCACCACCTTCCCAACTCCAATGAGTCTTGCCATCGTCATCTTGGTATTTGCTGATATGACCATAAAAATGGACATCAACGGTGATATCGTGACGTGGAAACTCCCAAGGATTGAAGTCAAGCCAGTAGTCAGGAACCTCGACCTGATAGCCGTCAATAATCTCCTGCTTAAAGATGCCGTACCTGTAGCGAAGGCCGTATCCCCAAGCTGGATAATCGAGCGTAGCCATGCTGTCGATGAAGCATGCAGCTAGACGACCGAGACCACCGTTGCCGAGGGCAGCATCATGTTCCTGATTGATGATGTCCTCCATGCGGAAACCGAGCTCTTCCAGGCCCTTCTTGGCAATTTCCTTCTGGCCAACGTTGAGCATCGCATTGTCGAGAGCTCTACCCATGAGGAATTCCAGAGACAGGTAGTATATGCGCTTCTGGTCTGCAAATGTATGGCTCTGCTGAGTTTTATTCCAATCCATGATCAATCGATCGCGGAAGGCTAGAGCCGTGCCACCGTACATGGCCTTCTCATCGCAGTTGTACATGGAACGGGCGAGAGTGGTTTCGACGTGTCTGATAGCATCTTTCTCAAAGTCATCTGTGGTAGTGAAGGGTTTTGGAGCCTATTGGACACTTCATCAGAGAGCAATTACTAAGCGTTGGGGAGATGGTCTCACATATTTGGACCATGCCTCTCGCTGAGCTTCGGGAATGGATGCTTCGACAGCTTTGATTTCTCCGGCACCGAAGCCAGTTGCAGTTCTCTTGAGCTTTGGTCTCGACGGTCCCACCGGACCCTGGAAATCCGAAAGCGGGCCACTGCTAGAAGGTTTGCGTTCTCTGTGAGAGAGCGATGGGCGACGTTCGATTGGGGCTTGAGCTGTGGTAGTAGCCATGACTTGCTGAGGATATCAGCTCGATGTCGATTGCTGGAGCTGGTTCAGCGAGGAATTGACGAGAGACTGAAGGAATTGCAGATGGTGATGGTCGAAAGAGTTGGATGAAGAGGGAGAAAGACCAATTGATGACAGCGATGAGCCGGGAAGCTCTTCAGTAATGTGCTTAGAGCTAATGCGGTGCATCCGTTGAGCACGGCTGGAGCACGACTGTAGCACGACTGGAGCGCGGCGGCGGAGCAGGTGGGGTATTGGCTGGAATACGGAGTACCTTGGGCTGTCACAGGCTCACAGCATGGCCATTGGCTTCGTCGCCCTGCAAAACCGCCATGTAGCGGCTGAAGAATTGGCCCAAAGTTACTTGAGCGGTGGCCACAACAAGACGTCACTACGCAGTTGAGCGGTGGGATATCAGTAAAAGTTGGACCACTCTACCGTGCCCCGCCGACGT